>Ga0209913_1000173_pt1 | contig 66357 bp, 54 predicted proteins | sample PersoiDNA2013203_FD_185805 | JGI IMG/M metagenome (GOLD analysis project Ga0209913, IMG submission 185805) | Permafrost soil microbial communities from the Arctic, to analyse light accelerated degradation of dissolved organic matter (DOM) -... | ecosystem: Environmental > Terrestrial > Soil >...
TCGCCTTGGGTTCGCTATTGCGACAAAACCCGCAGGGGGCGGGGTGTTGAGTAGCCAGAAAAAATCGCCGATAGATCTCCATGCTGTTGCAGGGTCTATCAGCGATTTTCAGCGATAACGAAATGTCGTCTTACTTATTTACCTGTTGAAACGCCGACTTTGTTGGACTGAATGTCTGCTTTGCGTTGTGCATTAACGGCATTTTCCTGACGGTTTAACTGACGTTGTTGAGCCTTCGTAATGTGTCCGTTATCCGCGGCTGCATCAGCGCGTTCTTCTTTTCTGATCGCTGTATCTTCTTTGTTTAATTGCTTTCCTTGCGCCTTAGTCAGGGCGCCATTTTTTACTTCTTTCGCTGTCGTGGCTTTTTCATGTTTTTCACGTGCGACGACTTCTGCACGACGCGGGTGTTCTTTGGCGAACGTAGCGTCTTGGGCAAACGCTGACTGAATTGACAGAACTGCTAAGCCAGCGAGGATTGTTGCGGAAGCGATGTGGCGTGTTGTTTTGAACATGATGATCTCCTGATAAATTAAACATAGTGGTTAGATTAGGAGACATTCATTTGATGCATCCTATGTGCCTAATAACGCGCTGTTGGTTGAACGCGATGACGTCGATGTGTAACGATATTTAGGTGTTCAGATAACAAAATGTATCATCGACTAAGATGATTTTCGTCGCGCTAGTTTGTCGTTGCGCAGACAAAAATGGCGTGAATCTACCTGCAAGAGTGAGGAGTGCTTCTTGCATTAAACTGAGTTTATTTTCCCCTTTTGACACGGCGTATAGTGGTCGCCAGCATCCGCAGTCGTATTCCGCTAGAATCGTCTGCTTAATGTGGCCTATCGCGGGAGAATCTCTTGAAACGACAATTATTCGCCTTGATCGCTGGTATGGCGGTTACACTGCCCTGTGTGTGTTTTGCTGCAAATGAAGAAATTCAGGTCTATTTGGATGATCTGAGTCAACCCGGTCAGTTTGGGGTGGATGTGCATAATAACTTTGTGACTTCTGGTGACTCAACATTACCTTACCCAGGTGGCTTGGCGCCTCTTCATCAGTATCGGCTCACGCCTGAGTTTTATTATGGTCTGACGAAGACTGTCGAATTAGGGGCCTACTTACTCACGACCAAAACCAGCGATGGCCAGACCCATTTCGAAGGTGAAAAAGTACGGATCAAGTACATCGCTCCGCATGATTCTGACAATGGCTTGTTCTGGGGGGCCAATCTTGAGGTGGGGAGAACCAATTTGTATGCCTCGCCCCAAGCATGGAATGCTGAACTGAAAGGAATTGCAGGATACCGTTCTGGTCGCTGGACCTTTGCAATTAACCCAAACGTTGACTGGAGTTTGTCTAAAGGCGGCGGCCCGGTGACCTTGGATGTGGATGGAAAAGTGGCCTACAAAGTCACTGAAAAGACGCAAATTGGACTGGAGACTTACAACGAGCTCGGTCCGTTGCGGCATCTGCAAGGGCTGAACCAAAATAGCAAAACGCTCTATCTGGCGCTGGATCATGATTTTGGTCAATATGATCTCAATGCGGGTATCGGCCGGGGCTTGACCAGCGATGCAGATAACTGGGTTCTCAAATTTATTATTGGTACGCATTTTTAGTCATCGCTGACGGCGGCGGTAGGCGACTGCAATGCCATTGACATGTAATGCCAGCATCCTACGCGTTATGAAAGACTCTGATAGCATGCAACTCTTACGGAAGACGTGTAAGTTTTTTTGTTTCCAGACGACTACGTAACGCATAGCCATGATCGGTGAAGTCCATGTTGGTGCTGTGCATTACTGGTAGTTTCTTCAATTGGAGTTTTTATGACACGCTACAGCAAATCGGCAGAGGCGATCAGCGCCCTGACCCCTGAACAGTTCAATGTGACGCAACGCAATGGTACTGAAAGACCAGGTACGGGCGAGTATCTCAACAATAAACAGCTGGGTATCTATGTTGATATCGTTTCTGGCGAACCTTTGTTTGCGTCGTCGGATAAATACGAGTCTGGTTGTGGCTGGCCAAGTTTTACCAAGCCTATCACGCATGGCTTTGTTAAAGAGTTGCATGACGACAGCCATGGTATGCGCCGGACAGAGGTACGCTCTACCAATGGCGATAGTCACCTCGGGCACGTATTTCCGGACGGTCCCCGAGATCGCGGTGGCCTGCGCTATTGCATTAATTCCGCTTCGCTGCGTTTTGTACCGCTGGCAAACATGGTGGACGAGGGATACGGCGATTATATAGATCAGATCGAAGGAGCTTGAGATGACAACAGCGCGCGCAGTATTGGCTGGTGGATGCTTTTGGGGCATGCAGGACCTGATTCGTCAGCTACCAGGCGTCCAAAGCACCCGTGTTGGCTACACTGGTGGTGATGTAAAAAACGCCACCTATCGTAATCATGGTACCCATGCTGAGGGCATTGAAATTAGCTTTGATCCGACCGTGATCAGCTACCGGCGTTTGCTGGAATTCTTTTTCCAGATTCACGATCCGACGACGCCCCTGCGTCAGGGTAATGATCGCGGCATGTCATACCGTTCAGCGATCTATTTTACGGATGAAGCACAACGTCTCGAGGCTGTGAATACGATCGCCGATGTGAATGCGTCCGGTTTGTGGCCCGGAAAAGTCGTCACCGAAGTAGAGCCAGTGGGTGAATTTTGGGATGCTGAACCTGAGCATCAAGACTATCTGGAAAAACATCCCCATGGCTATACGTGTCATTTTCTGAGAACGAACTGGGTCTTGCCAAAAAGAGCAGCAAGCTAAACAGGAAACTAAACATGAAGGTGACCGGGCATGGCATGACACCATGATCCCGGTGTTTTATTTTAGTGATGGACTGATTGAGTGCGTCCTCAACTAACACTCAGAACAATTGTCGCTGACGGCTGATCAGTGTATCAAAATCATCGTTCAATAGCGGCAGAATGGCGTCAGCAATTGGTTTGAGCTGATGAGAAATGTAGTGCTCGTAATCAATCGCTGCTTGTCTGATCTCGAGCGGTTCAGGGCCGTTGCGGGTGATGACGTAACTAATCCAGCCACCGTGTTGATATTGCAGCGGACGCCCGCGTTGCAGATTGAAGTCATCGGCAATCCGTGCCGCGCGGACATGCGGCGGCACGTTACGCTGGTAGTCAGCTAGTGTGCGACGCAGGCGCTTGCGGTAGACCAGTGCCTGATCGAATTCGCCGCTCAAGGTACGCTTTACATAGTCACGGACAAACTCTTTATACGGTTGTCGCCGGAAAATTTGTCCATACAGCGTTTGCTGAAATTCCTGCGCCAGCGGCGTCCAATCAGAACGCACCGTTTCTAAACCTTTGTAGACAATATCATCGCTGCCATCGGTGCGAATGGATAAACCTGCGTACCGTTTTTTACTGCCTTCTTCTGTGCCGCGGATGGTAGGCATGAAGAAGCGGCTATAGTGTCTTTCAAATTGAATTTCTAAGGCACTGTCGAGTTGATACTGCGATTGCAGGTGTTCCTTCCACCAACTGTTAATGTGCGTGACTAAGGTCTTGCCAATGTGGGTTGCATCGTCTTCACTGCGCGCTTCCTTGAGCCAGACAAAGGTGGAGTCGGTATCGCCGTAAATCACCACGTAGCCTTGCTGCTCAATCAGTTTGCGTGTCTGGTGCATGATCTGATGTCCGCGCATGGTGATCGAGGAGGCGAGTCGCGGATCAAAGAAGCGACAACCTGTCGAGCCTAGGACGCCATAAAACGAATTCATGATGATCTTGAGTGCCTGTGATAAAGGCGCGTTGTGTTCACGTTTGGCGACATCGCGAGCGTCCCAGATCTGACTGACGATCGCAGGCAGGCAATGCTTGCTTCTGGAAAAGTGGGCGCCGATAAAACCAGGCACCGCGGCATCGTCATCAGGATTGCTGAGACCTTCAATCAATCCCACTGGATCAATCAGAAAACTGCGGATGATCGACGGATAAAGACTCTTGTAATCGAGTACCAGCACTGAATCGTACAGGCCCGGCTGCGAGTTCATCACAAACCCCCCCGGGCTAGGCTCGCCATGGATATCGCCGAGGTTAGGCGCTACGTAACCTTGCCGGTGCATTAACGGCAGGTAGCGGTGCGTAAATGCCGCGACAGAACCGCCACTGCGATCCGCGGCTAAGCCAGTCACCGTCGCACGTTCCAGTAAAAACGACATCAGTTCTGTTTTGGCAAAGATCCGCGTGACCAGCTCACAGTCTTTGAGGTTGTACTTCGCTAATGCGGGTTTGTCTTCGTCAAAGCGGCGTTGGATTTCATCCATGCGTTGATACGGATTGTCGCTGGCTTTCCCTTCGCCCAATAAGGTTTGTGACACAAATTCCAGACTGAACGATGCAAAATTCCAGGTTGCTGATTTTAAGGCCTCAATCCCATCGATGATCAGGCGACCAGCAACGCCGGCAAAAAAATGTTCCTGACGTTGATGTTTGCGCCATTCCATGACGCTGCCATCCCGTCCAAGCGTGAGAGGGATGCGGTATTGCTCGGCATGCTGCTGCAAGATCCGTAAATCGAATTGCACCAGATTCCAGCCGATGATGGCATCCGGATCATGGGTCGTAATCCAGGTGATGAGTTTTTGCAGTAAGGCGGGGCGGCTGTCGCAGTATTCCATTGCAAAATCGAGCTTACTGGCATCACCGTTCGCAGGAGCCAACATATATACCTGACGCTGTCCGCAGCCCTCTAACGCAATGGAATACAGCTCGCCATTGATGCTCGTTTCAATGTCCAACGATACTAATCGTAACTGCGGCCGGTAGTCAGTCGCAGGTTTGAGCTCGTTGCTGGAGAGTAAGGTTTGATCATCAGAGGCAGGACGACACAAGACCGGTGCCGTGATAAAACGCTCCATCAGATAACGATCGGGCGGCAGGATGTCGGCTTCATAGACATCGACACCTGCCTGTCGCAAGCGGCGCTCCAGCTGACTCAGATGACGATAGTGTGTGCAATACAATCCCAGTACGGGACGTTGCTGAAAATCTTTTAAGGTCAGCTCACGCAACTCTGCTTGGTGCTGCTTGCTTTGGGGTTGGTGACGCAGGACAACTTCTGCCTGCTCACGTTGTTCAGTAGGAATAAACGCCACACAAGGCTGCTGTTGTAAACGCAGCTGGCGCGGTCCTTGGTCCGTCGCTAGCCAGAACGTAATTTCTGTACCTTCCGGCGTATCGCGCCAGTGGCGGGTGAGAATAAAACCTGCTTGTAACTCAGTCATGCTGATGGCAGTAAGTGGGTGTTAGCGACAGCAATCACACTGCGGGTCAGACCATCGAGTAGGGAAGAGGCAGAGCGCGCCTGTTGCCAGAATAAGGGCACATCCAGCGGCGTCTGTGGCACCAGTTCGACCAGCGTGCCATGATCGAGATGCGCTTGGATCAGTATCTGTGGGTGCAGTCCCCAGCCCATTCCAGCGGCTGCCGCCGCGACAAATGCATGCGCTGACGGCAATGCATGTCGCGGTAATTCAATGTGCCGATGACACAGTCGCCGTACCCAGCGGGCTTGTAATTCATCCTTGCTGTTAAACACCAGACTCGGTGCCTGCGCGAGGCTGGCGCCACCGACGCCATGCGAAAAAAAACGTTCAACAAATGCTGGGCTGGCTGCTGCCAGGTAGCGCATGGATCCCAGCGCACGGCTATTGCAGCCCGAAGGTGCCTGTGCCGTGCTGGTGACCGCAGCGAGCACGGTGCCGGACCGTAGCCAGTCTGCCGTATGGTCCTGATCGTCGACGGCAATTTCCATCAACACCGGTGCGGCCGCAGCAAAGCTGGTCATGGCCGGTGTGAACCACGTTGCCAGACTATCTGCGTTGACAGCGATAGGTAGCAGCACGCGGGTTGGCGTATCTTGTCCTAAGGAGGGCACGGTCGATTGCAATTCGTGCTCGAGTAGACGCACCTGATCGACATGCTGGCACAATCGACGGCCTGTCTCGGTCGCAACACAGGGCTGGCCACGGACAATCAATGCTCCACCCACGCTTTCTTCTAACAAGCGGATACGTTGTGAAACGGCTGACGGTGTGACATGCAACGTGCGTGCGGCGCGCTCGAAACTACCTTCACGGACGACGGCAGCTAAGACAGAGAGGGATGCGTAGTCCAGCATGAGATTAGTTTTACTTCACTGACGTAAGAAATTGTAGTTTGACTTCATTTGTCGTTAGTTGCAAGCTGGCGCTATGACAAAGTTGACTCTCTCACTCGTTGGCATCGCGCCAGCCTTTACTCAGGGACTCGCATTGAGCCTTGGACTCATTGTGGCTATCGGTGCGCAAAACGCGTTTGTGTTGCGGCAGGGACTGCGGCGCGAATACGTTGGTCGTATCGTCTTGTTCTGTGCGATCTGCGATGCTGTGCTGATTGCCACAGGCGTGTTTGGGATGTCGGAAGCCTTGGGTGAGCGACCACTCTTCACTAAAGCATTGTCACTGGCGGGTGCGGCGTTTTTGGCGATTTATGGGTTTCAGGCCCTGTGTCGCGCGCGTCAATCGAATCAATTGCGTCCGGCAGAGACGGTTGGTGGGATGCGGTTGATCGGTGTGCTCTTACAGGCAGCCGCATTTACCTTGCTTAATCCGCATGTGTATCTCGATACGGTATTGCTACTGGGCAGCATTGGTGCTCAACAGCCACCTGCACTGCGCTTATGGTTTGTGGTAGGGGCGTGCTGCGCAAGTATTCTGTGGTTTAGCGTGTTGGGCTTTGGTGCGCGCTGGCTGGCGCCATTTTTTGCACGGCCTCATGCATGGCAGATGGTTGATGTGCTGATCGGCGTGACGATGTGGGTGTTGGCATTGTCATTGGTTGAGCGTGTGATGAGTCACTAGCCGTTGCTTTTCGTTTAGGGATAATGGGTGGAGTTGATCTGAGGCTACCAGGCTGGGGATAGCCCGGTGGCTACTTACTTGTCTTTGGCTCTGTCCCTAAATTACGCCTGATTGCTTTAGATGTGCAATATCCTCCGCAGGCATTCCTAGCAACGATTGCAACACATCATCTGTTGCCTCACCCAGCACTGGCGGTGCATGACGGACAGGAAGGCGTTGGCCATCGAATAAGTACGGTGGTGCCAGTACCTTGACGCTGCCTGCAACTGGATGGGGTTGTGTCGTAACTAACCCTGCATCGCTGACCCGTTGTGAGGTGAGACTTTCGTATAAGCCTGCAACCATGCCGCAAGGGATGCCCGCCTTGGCCATGTTGTCGAGCAGTGTCTGGCGTGGACGGCTGGCAAGTTCTTGTCGTATCAAAAGGAGTAACTCTTCGCGATTGGCGGCACGTTGTAAGTTCGTCTGAAAACGTGGATCGGCTGGGATATCTGGCCGGTCAATCACTTCATGACAAAAGCGGGTAAATTGCGCGTTATTTCCGACAGCAATCACCACCGGGCCATCGGCTGCCTCAAACACGCCATACGGCACAATCGACGGATGGGCGTTGCCAAAGCGCGGCGGATCTTTTTCTTGTAATAAGGCTTCAAGTCCATAGTAGGCGGTGATCATTAAGCCGCAATCGAACAACGCCATGCCGATGTCACGCCCTTTGCCTGTTGTTTTACGTTCGTATAAGGCTGCCAGAATCGCCTGCGCTGCATACATGCCCGTCATCATATCCACGACAGCAGTGCCGAACTTGAGAGGTGGTTGGTTCGCTTCACCGTTTAATGCCATCAGTCCGCTCTCGCCCTGAATCACTAGATCATAACCGGGGCGACTGGCTTCGGGCCCTGTCCTGTCATAGCCGGTGATCGAGCAGTAAATCAGCCCGGGATGTTCCGCACTTAGTTGCGCGTAACCGAGACCCATTTTTTCGATACCACCAAACTTAAAATTCTGAATCACGACGTCAGATTTTAAGGCCAGTTCGCGGGCAATTTGTTGGCCCTCGGTGGTTTGTAAATCCAAACACACCGATCGCTTGTTACGATTCACACTATTGAAGTAAGGCGTTTCTGTATCCCCGATCCGTAAGCCCCAGTCACGCGTATCGTCGCCACGTTTCGGGTGTTCGACTTTAATGACTTCGGCGCCCAAGTCGCCTAGTACCATGCCACACCATGGACCTGCTAATACACGCGACAGATCAAGAATGCGGATCCCTGCGAGTGGCAAGGCAAGATTTTTTTCAGACATAACAACTCCATTGATTCAGCGTAGCTGATTGTATGCATGATGAGGCACACAATGACGCCTATTATTTACCACGTAAGGCAGAAAAATTGGCCGGACGTTTTTCTAGAAAGGCAGTAATTCCTTCCGCGGATTCGTTATCACCTTGCGATTCAACCATGTAGACCGCTTCTTGCATCATTTGCGTTTCGAAATCATTTTCATACGCTTTCTGGCATAATTTTTTGATGCGTGCAGTTGCCCGTTGTGGTCCTTGCGCCAGACGTTCTGCTAAGGCGATCGCTTCATTGAGTGCGCCGCCCCTTTCTGTCATGCGATTGAGTGCACCCAGTGCATGCAAACGTTCACTACCGATCCGGTCGCCTGTGAGACTGAATTCTATCAAGACATGGCGCGATAAAATTTCGGATAAAAATTGTGTGATACCGCCATCCGGTGTTAAGCCGACCTTGATGTAGGCGACAGAAAATATCGCATCGCGTGCGGCCACTACCATATCGCAAGCAAATGCCAATGACATCCCCGCACCGGCCGCGCCACCTTCAATTGCGGCAATGACGGGTTTGTTGCAATGACGTATCGCGCGGATCAGGGTATGCAGACCCTCCAATGATTCACCGCGCTGTTCTGTTGGCAATTCCCGCCGGATTTTGAGTTGATTGAGATCGCCACCAGAACAAAAGAAATCGCCAGCACCTGTCAGCACAATCGCTGCTATTGACGGATCTTCCTGCGCGGCTGCTAGCGTAGAGGGCAGTGCTTGATAAAAGCCAAGACTGAGGGCATTACGTGCGCCTGGGTTGTTATTGGTTAGAATCAAGACGGAACCACGTTGCTCGCTGAGTAGCGCAGGGTTCTGTTGAGGTGCGGTGTTATTCGACATGGGATGCTTCCTTCCTGTGTTTCTTGAGCGAGAATCACGCTACAAGTGAAAATGTTCATCGCCCAGTGGGTGATCTATCGTCATCAGAGGTTTTGCATAGTGCGGGTGCAAGGCGTTCAAATGCCATCGATTGTCATCGCAAACTCTGCTGATGACAATCTCTTCACTTCTTGACATTGCGTCAAATTAAATTTGACAATAGTGTCGTCAAAATCGGAACATCAAACGCAATGAACCGGAGTAAAAATGATGGAGGTCAGATGCATCGCTTTGTTGAATGCAATTAAACAGAATGATGGAGAGTCATTACAGTCGATGGTGCGACTAATTAGTTTGTATCATCGGTTTGTTTGAGCGGTTTCTTCGCAGACAGAACGTCGCCGATCATGTCGTTGAGGTGAAAAAGAGTCGTTGTCCGGCGAGCGACTTGGACAACATAGCGTCAAATTAACGTGCCAATTACAAATACGCTCTTGGGGCTTGGTTGGTAAGGAGGGTGAATTACACCCCTGTTTTTACAGATTCGACAAAATAACTACTCCAGCATATCAGGCTGCTTTCACCACTCTATTTCTACCCTCTTTCTTGGCTTGATACATAGCGACATCAATACGTTTCAATAGATTATCAATCGTTTCATTGGCCTTATATTGAGCGACGCCACCGGAAAACGTCACCTTAATATTTTCTTTTGTAAAAAATAGTTCGTTCATCGCAGACTGAATGCGAGTCAAGCATAGCTCTGCTTGTTGTATATCTGTATCAGGTAAAACGAGCAAAAATTCTTCTCCGCCGTAACGAGCCAAAAGAGTTTCTTCTACATTGACGGAAATCACATCTTCAGCACGTAATAATTGACTGATGTTATTGCCGAATTGATAAAGTACCTCGTCGCCAATGTCATGTCCTAGCGTATCGTTGACATTTTTAAAGTGATCAATGTCTAACATTGCAACGCTAAATACGTGATTTGATGAGTCTGCCATTAATTTTAGGTGATTGATGATATTCAATGCATATCGACGGTTTCGTAGCGACGTTAATTCGTCAGTCGTTGCTTGAATTTTTATTAATTCTTGGCCCGCTTGCAGTTCAACATATTGCTTTCGCAATGTTCTTCTGAGGTTCGAAATGAACCCGCCATAACATGCTAGCCATATAAGAATGAGCAAAAAAATTGTTGCTTGGAACAGTTCGACTTTCATTGAAAAAGTGCTCCGGCCCGATGCCGCATCAATACAGATCACCAACCCATAGATGCCTATAATGATGCAAACGGCATATAAATATTGTTTTAAACTTAGCTTTAACATGCCAAAACTGAATGCTGGTAAGTAAAACATTTGACACAGAATTCGTTCATCATAAAAAAAGTACATAGGGATTGCACCCCATAATGCCGAAACGATAATTTGTGCGAGGGTCAAACTGGGATCAGAAAAGCGCTGATTCATTCCACTTTTGAATAGAAAGAAAAAGACGACATTGATCAAAATGCCACAACTAATTAAGGTGTTGAAAGCCCACGATGGCATCTTTCCAAGACTGAGCTGCATGATGATGAGCGTTTCAATAGCCACGACGCCATAAGTCGCTAAAGCCATGAAAAAACTATTCATTCTAATTTTTTGTTTGTCTTTATTGTCGACGACACTAACGTGATCCATTTTCTTTCGCTTTCATTTATTAAAAGCAACCAGTTTTCAGTGTTAATCCGTATATTTTTAGTATATACAAGAAGCCGTCAAACTTTATCTTTTTAAGATAAATGAACTTGATGGATGACAAAAATCAACAACGGCATCGCTCTTGAGACGTAAGCCAGCAAGCTGGCAGAAATCGCCGGTGCCGGCCCGACTTCTGCCACAGCCTTAGTCGTATGATTGGAGATGCTCAGCGTGTCGAGAATGGGTGCCAGCTAGCTGCATGACTGTGGCTTGTTCCACGACAGCATTCCAGTAGAGGAAAACGTACCTAAGCCGCTATCGCCGCTGTAGAAACGATGCCGATGATTCACTGGAACAAATGACGTCTGATCGAAGGCCAGACTTTATCTATCGTTGAACAGTGTTATGTCAGATGACGATATCGGAAAACAGCTTTTACGAAGGGCTTGTCTTCCGTATTAAGTGAAACGCAGGCTTGCTTGATGGTTCTTGTTTGTTAGTTGTTGCGGCTATTCGTGGACGTGGAATGCGTCGCGTAGTTCGCGCTTAAGCACCTTGCCAATCGGACTTCGTGGGAGTGCATCCACGATCTCTACCGCTGCCAGGCGCTGTGTTTTGCCTAGCAATGCATTCCCCCACTCCAGCAATGTCACTGCCTTTAACTGGCTGCCCGGCTTCAAGACTACGAACGCCACAGGCGTTTCTCCCCAACGCTGTGATGGTACGCCAACGACAGCTACCTCGGCGATGTCGGGATGCTGCAGCAAGATCGTTTCCAGATCGCTTGGATAGATGTTGAATCCGCCTGAAATAATCAGGTCTTTTTTACGGTCGAGCAGTATCAAAAATCCGTCTTCGTCGAAGCGTCCGATATCTCCAGTACGAATGAAGCGCCGACCACTTGTGTCGCGCCATTCTGCATTCTCGGTCGCAGTTGGCAAGTGATGGTATGAGTTCATCATCGCCATTGAATGCCCGACGATTTCGCCGGTGCCGCCGGGTGAGACTTCACGACCCCAGTCGTCAATCAGGCGGATATCGTGGCCTGGTGCTGGACAACCGACGGTATGCAGTTTATTGGGATGTTCGTGCGCCATGAGGATGCAGGTACCACCACCTTCGGTCATACCATAATATTCAATTAACGCGCCGGGCCAGCGCTGAAGAATGTCGGTTTTTAGCGATGCGCTAAACGGCGCACTAGTACAAAATTTTCTTTCAAACGAAGATAAATCATATCGATCAAAATCAGCATGCGCCATCAGGCGTTGATACTGGACCGGAACTAACATCGTATGCGTGACAAGGTGTTTTTGTGCTAAGTCCAGATAGGTACCAGCGTCGAATTTTTGCATGAGCACTACGCTACTTCCGAGCGCCAGTGCGGGCATGCAGCTGACCAATGTCGTGTTTGAGTACAAGGGTGTGGCAAGTAGCACCACCGCCTGATAGCCATACCCGCTCGCAGCACCTCTTTGTACATGCATCCAGCGCATGCGGTGAGATTGCACAATACCTTTTGGGGTGCCAGTGGTGCCAGACGAGTAGATGATGTTAAAGGTGCTGTCAGGATCGATATCCATGTGAACTGGTTGCGTCCCGGCAGGTGCGAGCCAGTCGTTAAAGTGCATACCGAGGCCAGCGTCGTCGAGCGTAATCAAGCGTGCACCTATTGATTCGACGCGTGGCGCAAGCTCTTGCGCCATCGCCGAGTCGACGAAAATCAAGGTAGCACCTGCATCAGTCACCATCGCCACCAGACTGTCTGCGGTTGAAGACGGCGCTAGTGGCGCCACCGCAATGCCAGCACGTATCCCGCCGAGGAATACTGCCGCATATTCAATTGAGCTTGCCGCGCAAATCGCCAAGGTATCGCCCGATTGCAGACCATCACGTTGCAAGGATGCGGCGATGCGGTCGACGAGCAGATCGAGTGCCTTATAATCCAGACTGCGTTCATGTAAGGTGATCGCCGGTTGTTGCGGCCGTTGCTGAGCATGCAATCGGATCAGATCAGAGACTGTGCCAAAAGGCTGACATAACAGGTCGTCGAGATGTATCATGAGGTCCGTTAAAAGTTGAGATTAGCGTGTTGCATCCGTAGGGATCACTCTTGATGATCGTTACCCTGTCTTAACATGGCATTGTCTTCTTCACTATAACCGTTCTACAGCTTATGCACCGTCGGCCTCATTGTCTTGAAGCTTGCGCCATAGTAATTTCCCGGTAGCTGACTTGGGTAGTGCGTCGCAAAATTCAACGCTACGCGGACATTTGTACGTCGCCATATTCAGATGCGCCCAGTCGATGATATCTTGCTCGCTGACGTTATTGCGAAAGGCGGCCTTGAGCACGATGACGGCCTTAACAGTTTCGCCGCGACGCGTATCACGCTTGGCGATGACGCATACTTCCTGAATCGCAGGGTGCTGATACATCAGTGCCTCCACTTCGGCTGGCCAGATCTTGAAGCCGGCGGCATTGATCATACGCTTGAGCCTATCTTTCATGAAAAAATAGCCGTCCTCATCGACTAAGGCTAAGTCTCCAGTGCGCAGGAAACGCTTGCCATCGATATCGACAAAAACTTCCGCAGTTGCTGCTGCATTATTCCAGTAGCCGCGCATTAACTGTGGTCCGTGTACGATGATTTCACCCACTTCGCCTGGTGGTAATTCGCGCATTGTTTCCGGATCCACTACCCTGGCGTCGACGTCATAGATTGGAATACCAAGACATTGTTTTTTTGGCCGTTCGGGTGGATTAATGTGGGTCGCCGAGATGGTTTCAGACATACCGTAGCCCTCCAGATAGGGGACACCAAGCAAATCGTTGAATTTTTGTGCGATGGCTTCAGGCATTGCCGCTCCGCCACCGCTGATACGCGTCAGGCTCGATAATTCGTACTGATCGATATTGGGACTCGACAGTAGATCCACCACCATCGTTGAAATCAATTGCACGCCATTGACTTTGTAGCGCTTGATGAACTCAGCCGCAGCATCGCGATCCCAGCGTGGTAGTAGGACAACGGTGCTGCCTACATACAAGGGACCATGCATGCCGCCGAGCATCCCTGTCACATGAAAAAATGGTAAAACTGAGAGGACGACCGAGTCCTGCTGTGATGATAACCATTGAATGCCCGAGAGTACGTTGTACATCACACTCTTGTGCGTATGCATGCAACCTTTAGGATGGCCTGTCGTCCCTGACGTGTAGGGCATCACGGCCAAATCGTCGGATCCGACGGTCAATTTTCCTGGTCGCAAATGGCGCTCCATCATGTCGTTCCAAAGAACCACGCCATCAGCAATAATCTCCTGCCGCGGTGCCGCAATGAATGCTGGCAGCGTCAAATCGGTTGCGCTATGCACATAATCGGCGTAGGCAGCGACGACGACATGCTTGATCCCCTGTCCCACCAAGGGCTCAATATGACAATACAGATCTTGGGGAACGAAAGCGGTATGCGCACCGGAATCGTCGACATAATGACGCAACTCGTTAGTCAGATTCATGGGGTTGATCGGAACAACAACCGCATTGGCGCGTAAAATTCCATAATAGGCAAGGATGAACTGCGGGCTGTTTTGCATATAGAGCAGCACGCGATCACCCTTTACGATGCCACATTCTTGCTCAAGAAAACCGGCAATGCGTTCGACGCCGTCCTTGAACTCTGAAAAAGTCAGTGGCGTATCATAGAAAATCAAGAACTGCTTGTCTGGAAAGCGTGTGGCCGATACTTCCATGTTGTACAAGAGACTGGTTTGCGGAACAGTCAGATGGTGCGGTTGGGATTTAGGCCAAAAGGCGAGGTGGAGATCCGACATATTTTATTTTCCGTAATGTGTCTACAGCTATGTTATCGATGCCAAATGTCGTTGATACGTAGAATGCCAACGGATGCATGCCGAATAATCGCTATCGACAATCGCATCCAGTTGGCCTTTTGCAGGTCGACGCAATCAACTTAACGCGACAACACCTTTATTCGACATGAGACGCTTCTTTCACTTCTTTGCTGAGCGAGATATAACGCTGCAAGTGAAAATCTTCATCCCCCAACTGGTGATCGATCATGATCAGCCGTTTCGCGTAATGTGACAGTGGTAGCTCCCAAGTCATACCGATGCCACCATGCAGTTGTATGCTTTCTTCAGCGACCAGTGTACCGATGCGGCCAATACTAAACTTGGCGGCTGAGACTGCCCGTTCGCGGGTCAGACGATCAGCGTCAATTGCCGCCGCCGCATTGATCACCGATGATCGGGCCTGTTCAATCTCCAGTAAAACATCGGCCATCCGGTGTTGCAACGCCTGAAACTGACCGATCGCCAATCCGAATTGTTGACGGGTCTGTAGATAATCGAGTGTCGCCGCTTTACAGACTTCCATCGCACCAAGCGCTTCTGCACATAAGGCGAGAATGCCACGCGCTGTGACTTTTTCAATGACAGGATAGGCGTGGTTCAGTGTGCCCAGCAGCGCATCTTTACTGACCCAGACATTGTCGAGACGGAGTTCAGCAGCGCGTCCGCCATCGATTAATGGATACGTGTCAATAGACAAACCCGGTGTTCCGGCAGGAACGAGAAAGAGAGAGATCCCAGTTTCTTCAGCAATATCGCCGCTCGTTCTCGCAGATACCACAAAGACGTCCGCGATCCCCCCATACGAAACGAGCGCTTTTGCACCGTGCAATCGCCAGCCATCCTGATCTGTGCTGGCGCTACTTTCTACCCATGGAAGGTCATTATTTGATGCCGCTTCTTCATGCGCTAGTGCAGCAATATTGCTGCCATCGATGATTCTTTCCAGCCATTGTTGTTGAGACGTATTGCCAACCTCCGCGATGACGCTGCCTGCCAGCACAGCACTACTTAACACAGGCTCAAGCACCAGACCACGCCCTAATGCTTCAAAAATGACTGCCAGATCAAACCCTGTGCCACCCAGACCGCCATCTTCTTCACTGAATAAGGCCGCCATCGTGCCGAGGTCAGCTAGTTGACGCCAGATTTTGCGACTGATTCCTTGTTCGCTGGCATTGATGGTATTGCGCTCATCAAACGTATATTGCTCGCTGATAAAACGATTCAGACTATCCGCCAGCATGCGGCGTTCTTCACTATGCTCAAAGTTCATGATGCGTTCTCACAGTCCCAAAATCATCTTGCTGATGATATTTTTTTGAATTTCATTGGAGCCGCCAAAGATGGATAACTTACGGCTGTTGAAGTAGTGCGCTGCAACCCCTTTAGCGCTGGATAGTTCTGCTGGCCATGGCGTTTCTTTAGTCGAGGTATTTTTCTCTGGCATGGCGCGGGCATACGATCCCATCGCGCGACGAGTGAGAGAAAAAATTTCCTGACGTATCTCGGTACCGCGGATCTTAAGCATTGAGCTTTCTGCACCAGGTACACCACCACCGGCAACACTGGCGATGACGCGCATATTGGTGGTTTTCATGTTCTCCAGATCAATTTCCACACGGGCGATGCGCGCCGCAAACGCTGGATCATCGGCGAGCGACCGCCCATGGCGCTGACGTATCGCGGCAATGTGTTTCAGACGTTTGAGGGCAGCCACAGAAAAGCCGATACCAGCGATATTTGTCCGCTCGTAGGTCAATAAATATTTGGCGCAGGTCCAGCCTTTATCTTGTTCTCCGACCAGATTTTCAGCGGGTACTCGGACATTCGTAAAAAAGACTTCATTGACTTCATGGGCCCCATCGAGCGTGATGATCGGACGAACGTCGACGCCTGGCGTGTTCATATCGATCAGCAGAAAACTGATCCCTTCTTGTTTGCGGGCATCGGGATTTGTCCGTACCAGACAAAAAATCATATTGGCGTGTTGACCCAATGTCGTCCAGGTTTTTTGTCCGTTTACGATAAAATGATCGCCCTCGCTATCGGCTGCACGTACTGCACTGGTTTTGACTGCTGCCAGATCAGAACCTGCACCAGGCTCGGAATAGCCCTGGCACCACCAATCCGCGCCGTTCAGAATGCGTGGCAGCCAGTACTCTTTTTGCGTCTCATTGCCGTATTTGATGAGTACAGGACCTAGCATGTTGACACCAAAAGGGACGACACGTGGTGCATGCGCAAGACAGCACTCATGTTCAAAAATGAATTTTTCAAACACCGTCCAGTCCGGTCCACCATATTCTTTCGGCCAGTGATTGGCGAGCCAGCCACGCGCATGCAAGATCGCATGCCATTGTTCCGTGTCGGCTTTGGACAAGTGCTCACCGTGCTGCACTTTTTCAGACAGACTGACTGGCAAATGTGCCCGCAAAAATTCTTTTACTTCCTGTCGGAAGCTTTCTTCTGCTGCTGTGAAATTCAGATCCATGTCGTTTGCTTTCAATAAATTTCAAACAGGCCTGCCGCACCCATGCCACCTGCGATGCACATGGTCACAACGGCGTATTTCACACCACGACGGCGTCCTTCGATCAATACATGACCTGCAAGGCGTGCACCTGTCATACCAAACGGATGGCCGATAGAAATCGCGCCGCCATTCACATTCAGACGCTCATCGGGAATGCCTAAGCGTTGCTGGCAATAAATCGCTTGTGAGGCAAAGGCTTCATTGAGTTCCCACAAACCGATATCATCCATGCTCAATCCGTGACGGGCGAGTAGCTTGGGTACGGCGAAGACTGGGCCTATCCCCATTTCATCTGGTTCGCAGCCTGCGACGACCATACCGCGAAACGCGCCTAGTGGTGTGAGATTGGCGCGACTGGCTTCTTTGGCTTCCATCAGTACACAAGCCGAGGCACCATCAGACAACTGAGACGAATTTCCTGCAGTAATAAAATGTTCTGCACCCCGTACTGGACTGAGTTTTGCTAACCCAGTGAGGTTCGTGTCGATACGGTTGCAGGTATCGACATCGATGCTGACTTCGCGCTGTGACACCACCCCAGTCGCTTTGTCGGTCACCGCCATCACGGTTTGACATGCCACGATCTCATCACGATAGCGGCCTGCTGCCTGCGCGGCAGCCGTTTTACGCTGGCTTTGTTCAGAAAAAATATCCTGTGCTTCACGACTAATGCCATACCGTGCCGCCACAATATCGGCGGTTTCTATCATTGGTAAATACAAGTCAGGTTTATGTTCGAGTATCCATGGATCGAGGCTGCTGGCGCCGTCTTCGCGGGTACGGATTTGCGAAATGCTTTCAACGCCACCAGCGATCATTGCCGGTGCACCATCAACAACAATCCGTCCCGCCGCCATCGCAATTGCTTGCAAGCCAGATGCGCAAAATCGGTTGACGGTGGTGCCAGCAATACTGATTGGCAAACCGGCGCGGATGATCGTTTGGCGAGCGATATTGCGGCCAGTCGTGCCTTCTGGGTAGCCACATCCCAGAATCGCATCTTCTATCAATGCTGGGTCGATGCCGGCACGTTGTACTGCTGCACCCACAGCAAAGGCTGCGAGGGCAGGGCCAGAAGTGATATTGAATTCGCCACGGTGAGCTTTGGTCAGTGGGGTACGTGCCGTTGAAACAATGACTGCTTCGCGCATGATGAGGTCTCCTGAATTGTTATTGATAACGATGATATTGTTAGAGGTTTGGGTGTTTGGGTCAGTTCGTATCCTGTAGATGATTCAGGCTATCGAAATTCGCATCCCGTTCAACTAAATCGATCAGCAAAGGTGATGCTTGCCAGAACAGCGGATCTTCTTTGGCGAACTCCCGGATATCAGCCAGAATGCTGGACAAACCAACGGTGTCGGCATACTTCATCGGCCCTCCACGGTGGCGCGGAAATCCATACCCATTCATGAAGGTGACGTCGACATCCAAAGGCCGCAACGCAATACCCTGATGCACGACATTGGCGCCCTCATTGATCATAGCTGCCATGTAGCGACGCAGAATTTCGTCATCAGTAAATGTGCGTGGAGTGATGCCTACCCGTGCCTGCTCTGCTTCGATAATGGCGAGGATCTCCATATCGGATTTGCCAGTCCGTGTCCCATCGGGGTAAAGATAATAACCACGCCCAGTTTTTTGTCCGAACCAGCCTCGTTCGCAGATGCGGTCGGCGATCTGCACATAACGTGCTCTCGGGTCTCGTGTCGCAGCACGGCGTTTGCGGGTTGCCCAGCCAATGTCACCACCTGCTAGGTCGGATACTTGAAACGGTCCCATTGCAAAACCAAAGTCCACCAATGCTTTGTCGATCTGATACGGCGATGCACCATCTTCCATCATATGATCGGCTGCCTGACGGTAGACTGCTAGGATACGGTTACCGATAAACCCATCACATACGCCTGCTCTGACAGGGACTTTTTTTAATATTTTTGCGAGGGCAAATGCAGTTGCGACAACATCTGGCGCGGTTTTTTCAGCAACGACAATTTCCAGTAACTTCATCACATTGGCAGGTGAAAAGAAATGCAGACCAATGACATCTGCTGGCCTGGAAATACTCGCGGCAATGTCGTTGACGTCAAGGTAAGAAGTATTGGTCGCTAAGATTGCGCCAGTTTTGCAGACACGATCCAGTTCACTGAAGACCGCCTTTTTGACAGAGATATCTTCAAAGACTGCTTCAATCACCAGATCCGTGTCAGCCAGTGATTCATAAGATAAGCTGCCCTGATAGCGTTGCATGATCTGCGTTTTTTGATCAGCGCTCAGGCGTCCTTTAGTGATCAGGCCATCAAACACTTTGTCGATGTACTGACGTGCTCTGGCGAGGCCAGCGTCATCACGCTCAATCAGGGTAACGGGCAAACCGTTCTCTAATAAGGCAATCGCAATCCCTGCACCCATCGTGCCGCCACCAATCACGCCTGTGGTGGCGATGGAGCGTGCCTTGGCTGATTGGGTTTCAGGTGCCAGGAAGACAGCTTGTTCGGCTCGTAGGGCATGGGCCAGTGCTGCATCCTTGATTTCTTGCGCAACGTCTTTTTGCATAATGAGAGGCTTTCAATGAGATGGCGCCCCCCAAAAAAATGCAACAGCGGCCAATGCCGGGGGCTCAATATCATTGATTGTCATCGCAAAGTGCGTTGTTGACAATCTCCTCACTTCTTGACAGTAAGTCAAATTACATTTGACAATAAACGTGATAGTGCCGCATCAGAACGGCGATTAAATCAGGTCCAGCTTTCACTGAGCGCGATGATTTTCTCACTCAGAAAATGGATCACAGCGCGGGTGGACGGGGACGGATAGCGATTGGGGAGAGTCAGTACATAAAGGTTACCGCCAAGATCTGCCACACGGTAATCCGGCAGCAAAGGGACAATCCCCGCGTAAGCGGGCATGTGCTGTACATAGGCGGGCAATAAACCGACGCCCAGTCCCTGCGACACCGCATCTGCCAATAACGGAAAATCGTCTGATTGCAGTCCGGTAGTCAGTTCTACTGTGTGGGTATCGTTGTCGTATTCCTTGTGCGCTAACTTCATGCTGACACGCAGGCCTGGATACGGCGAAGCAACCAGCGGGTGATGGGCAAGGTCGCTTGGCTGGAGGATAGGGCCATGCCGTTTCAGATACTCGGGCGAAGCAAATAGCTGCCAGTTGATCGCACAGAGGTATTTTGCGACGCAATCCATAGGTGGTGTTGTGGTAATTTTGAGTGCCACATCGACTTCTGCCGCAATCAAATTCTGAATCCGGTTATTGAAAGTCACATTGAGCGTGATACCCGGATGTTGTTTTGCAAAATCGAGCAGCATCGCACCAGCATACATACGCCCAAAGCCAGTTGGTACACTGATTCTGACGTGGCCCCGTAATGATTGCCCCAGATGATCAATCGACGCACGCGTCGTGCTCAGGTCTGCCATCATCCGCTGGCCGTATTCATACAAAATCTGTCCTGCCTGAGTCAATTCTAGGCTCCGCGTTGATCGACGCAGAAGTTGTGCCCCAGCTTCCCGCTCCAGCAATTTGAGCTGGTGACTGATGTTAGAGCGCGTCATATTTAGACGCCGCGCCGCCGCACTCAGACTACGGGCATCAACCATCTCGAGAAACATGCTGATTAGATTCAGATTCATTGCTTTGTTGAATACAATTAAACAGAGGTAGTGATAGTAATCACTTTTAATGGCGCCGACAATTAGTCTTTGTGATCATTGCTGTCTTGGTATAAGTCGTTGTAACGAGGACGCATATTGCACATGATATTGCCACTACGACATTTTTTACGGTCATAATGGCGGACACAGAAAAGAAAAGAGAAAGGTAAATGATGTCAATTGAGCATCTTATTCGTCAGCTTGAAACACAGTCAACAATATCGATTCCCGCAGGATGGGGCCAAGGGCGAGCCACATTCGGTGGCTTATTGGGTAGTCTGATGCTGAGTCGTTTGCATGCTGTATTGGGTGATCTGACCAATGACCGTGTATTGCGATCTGCAACAATTTCTTTTATTGGCGCCGTTGCTCCAGGCGACGTTGAAATAAAGACAGAGATTTTTCGGAGCGGTAAATCCGTGACCCAAGCCTCGGCAACGTTATTGCAAGACGGGGCTGTGATGGCACTGCTACTGGCAAATTTTGGTAGTAGCCGCGTCTCTGCGATAGACATCCCTGCGACGATCAGTTCACCACAAGGCAAGTCACCAGAGGAGGCAATGAAATTTGCATATATCCTAGGTGTGATGCCGGAGTTTATTCAACAAGTTGATCTGCGCTGGGCACAAGGCGCTCTTCCGTTTAGCGGTGCAAAGCAAGCTGATTTTAGTGGATGGATGCGCTGGAAGGATACATTTCCAGTTATGTCCGTTACGCATTTGTTGGGACTCATCGATTCTTGGCCCCCATCTGTGTTGCCCGTGCTCAAGGGGCCGGGTAACGCCAGTACGCTGAGTTGGAATATTGAGTTCTTGTCGCATGATTTTAACAAGAGCAGTGAACATTGGTGGCAGTATCAGGTCACGACGGACTTTGCCCATTCCGGTTATGCGCATGCTGTTGCGCATATCTGGGATGATGAAAAAAATCTGGTAGCAATTAGTCGCCAAGTGACGACCGTATTTGCTTGATGTTCCTTAAAAAAACAGTCATCGTTAAAATTCCTCAAATTCCTCTTCAGAATTACGGTGATTGTTTTTTTGTTTTGCTTGTTTAGTATTGACGGTAATGAGTTGAGATTTCTTTTTTTGTTGTGCTGGCGTAACTGCGTTGAACCGTTGCGGTGGGATATTGATTTGCGCCGCATAGTTATTGCTGACCTTAAAGGTGCTAACTAGCTGATTTAGCGCCATCACCTGGTCATCTAACGCGTGCGCTGCTGCGGTAGCTTCTTCAACAAGAGCGGTATTTTGTTGAGTGGTATCATCCAATTGAGTGATTGCCAGATTAATATGGTCGATGCCTGTCGTTTGTTCGTGACTTGCTGCAGTGATCTCACCGATGACGTGCGAGACTTTTTTCACACTCTCAACCACTTCCTCAATCGTCTTTCCTGTGTCATTGACAAGTTTAGTCCCGTTGACGACTTTATCGACCGTATCAAAAATCAGATGTTTAACCTCTTTAGCTGCTTCTGCGCTGCGCTGCGCGAGGCTGCGAACCTCACTGGCCACAACGGCGAAACCACGCCCCTGTTCGCCAGCTCTGGCTGCTTCCACCGCAGCATTTAACGCGAGAATATTGGTCTGAAATGCGATGCCATCAATCACACTGATGATATCGACAATTTTTTTTGATGAGGTATCAATCGCGGTCATTGTTGAGATCACCTGCCCAACCATTTGCCCACCTTTACTGGCAATGTCGGAGGCTGATGCGGCAAGTTGATTCGCTTGGCCCGCGTTGTCCGCATTTTTTCTCACTGTGGACGTTAATTCTTCTATGGAAGCAGCGGTTTCTTCGAGCGTACTTGCCTGTGATGCGGAACGTGAGGATAAGTCCATGTTTCCAGCAGAAATCTCCTGTGATGCAGTGGCAATGGTCCCTGTACTTTGTGTCACTTTGGACACAATGTCTGAAAAACTATCACGCATATTCTTAATCGCTGTCAGCAGACTTTCACGATCAGCCTTGCTGACATCAATATCAATCGTCAGATCGCCGGTGGCAATCTGATTGGCAATTTGTTTTACGTGTAAGGGTTCTGCACCTAATTGTTTATACAGTAAACGCGTAATGAACTCAGCGATCAATAATGAAGCAAGGACAGCAATCACGGAAAATGTGATGAGCAAGAAGTTCTGATGCGCATAATCATTTGCTGCTGCGATCTCCTCAGCTTTGTTTTTTTGTAACTGCAAATCAATAAATGACTGGATATTATTGTGCCACTTTGTCGTCATCGGATCCGCTTGCTTGAATAAATAGTCAGCGCCTTGCACTTTATCTTTTTTTGCTGTTTCAAGAAACTTGTTATCGGTCAGTTGAACTTCAAGCGTAATTTTTTTAATCTCGGCAACAAAGGCTTTGCCTTTTGTATTTAACGGCATTTTTTTGAGTTGCTCGAAAGCGCGATTGTAATTTTCTCTGGCTTCACCGAATTTAAGAAGCTCTTTTTCATAGGCAGTTTCATCGGTGATCAATACGAGTGATCTCATGACTTTGGACATAATATGAATCGCGTTAGACATATCAGCGAGATGGGCAATTTTGACCGAGTTGATCTCGCCGACGTGTTTTAATCGTTCGTTTGTTTCTGTCATGCTAAAACTGCTGAGCACGGCAATAACGATAAGAAAACTCAGGATTGCTGCAAAACCTACCCTGATTTGCGCCTTAATAGTGAACGTAGATAATGTCATTTTGAGCACCTTAAAAAATGCTGTTTTGTTGTATTTGCAGTAGACAAAAATTGCTTACAAAAATAGTCTTTCAGTGTTTTCCTATTGAAGCTTTAAACAGAAAAATTGCTAAGTATTTTTTAATGGTTAATGCAAACTTAATGCAAATCAAAAGAAACGACAGTTGATAATGAAGACAAATAATTGACACACATTGTTCTGGTGAATATGGCGCGACATTGACGTTGACGAATTACCACAGCATGTATTGACGCCATGGTTGAATTTTGTTTCTGCCGTATAAATAACGGTTTACAGTGGAACTTAAATCGCTTTTTTTAAAAAATAAAAGATAGCGAGAGCTTTGTCCACGAATTTGGTTCAGTCGCAGTAAACATTTGTTGTTGAGTGACCACCTTAGATCTTGATCGACGTAGTTGAAACGCGGCTACATCACTATCTACGTGGCATCTGAACTAGGTTGAGCCGGATCTAGTGTTGTAGATCAGCAAAAAAAGGTCTGGTGGTGTCGTTCTTCAGATCACGTCGTGCGGGTTGTTGTGGGACTGATGTAAAACCGTCACCGCAGCGTGATGACTCATCGCCTTACTATTTTTTCTGTCACCATCACGATGTAGTCATGGCACAGTTTTGTATCAATCGTCATTTTAAAAAATTGACAAAAATAGGAATAAAAAATAAGCGACGTATTCATTAGATGGTAAAAAATAGCACCATTCTTTTACCAATTGCAAATGAAGGCGTCAATTTTCTGCATTAACAATTAGAAAATTTTTGTGAGTTTGATTTGGTGTAACAATTCTTTGAGGCAATATCTCTTGTAGCTCCTGTCGTTGTTGGACTCTTTGGTATCAACCAACCCAATATCTTTAATGAATGGTGGCGAAAATGAATATGTCAAACTTAACGGTTAAATTTAAAATGGTAATGGGCTACGCCATTGTTTTGGTTTGTCTAGTGTCTGTTGCGATATCAGGCTTATACGGAATGTCTGAGGCTAACGATACACTCAAGCATGTGACAGAGGTCAATACCGTTAAGATGACGTTGCTAGAAGACATGTCTAACTCCGTCCACATTGTATCGCGCGTAATTCGCTCGCTTGCATTGATTACTGATCAGACCATTTATGATCGTGAATTCCAAAAAATTATTGCGGCCCGTAATGAATACGATAAAGCGTTCACCTCTTTGCAGGGAATGCCTTTGGATCCCAGGGGCAAGAATTTTGTCGATGAAATAAAAAAAGACATGGAGGTCGCACGCGCTAAGAATAACCAGTTTCTTGAGATGGCTAAGCAGAACAAAGACCAGAGTATTGTTTTTTTACTCGCAGATGCCAACCCTGCCAATGCTATCTGGCAAGACAATATTCATAGTTACATTAATTTGCAACGTGAAAAAAATAAACAGGACGAATTGATTGAGGCAAAGGAATATAGCGAGCTGCGGCTCGTGATCGTGTTATTTTCTGTTGGTGCCATCGTCTTCTCAATCGCAGTTGGCATCTTGATTACCCGCTCATTGCTGCACCAGTTAGGCGCTGACCCGCTTTATGTCCGTTATATTGCCAGACAACTTGCGACGGGTGACCTGACAGTCAATATTGACGTGGGTAAAGCCCATCCTAATAGCCTGATTTCTGCCATCAATATGATGCGTAACAATATCGCAGAGGTTGTCACAAATGTTGCTCAGGGCGCTGAGACAATTTCAAATGCCTCTAAAGAAATTTCAATTGGTAATGCAGATCTTTCTATGCGTTCACAAACACAGGCCGGTGCGCTAGAAGAAACAGCATCTTCGGTGGAGGAGTTGACTTCAACCGTTAAAAATAACGCCGATAATTCACGCCAGGCCAATCAGCTTGCTGCATCTGCATCTGATATTGCGGCGGATGGCGGGGGAATGGTGAACGAAGTCATCGCCACCATGAACTCAATTAGCGACTCTTCAAAGAAAATCGTTGATATTATCAGTGTGATTGACGGTATCGCATTTCAAACAAATATCCTTGCATTAAATGCCGCGGTGGAAGCAGCCAGAGCTGGCGAACAAGGTCGTGGTTTTGCGGTCGTTGCCAGCGAGGTACGTAGCCTTGCACAGCGTAGTGCCATCGCTGCAAAAGAAATAAAAATATTGATTTCTGATACGGTCGAAAAAGTTGGTACTGGCGCAAAGAAAGTTGATGAAGCTGGCCAAACTATCGATAACGTGATTGTTAGTGTTAGAAAAGTTTCTGACGTGATCAGTGAAATTAGTACTGCAAACGGTGAGCAAACGACAGGACTGCAACAGATTCATCAGGCGATTAATCAGCTCGATCAAGTCACGCAGCAGAACGCTTCTTTAGTTGAAGAGGTCGCTGCAGCATCGGAATTATTAAGTGAGCAGGCAATGGGACTTCGCAAACTTGTTGCGTTCTTTAAGTTAGATCATCGTGTACAAAACAATTCGACGACAACCAAAGTAAAAGCGGCCATGAAGTTGCTTCAAAAATAATTGCTTACATCTAGAAAATTAGTTGAATCACATGGGGTATGAATTATCTGATATCGTTGGTCAACTTCATCTTGTGTTTGTTGACACTGATCAAAACAACATGCGACACGTCAAACATCTTCTCAGTCTTACCAAGAACTAAAAGTAATGGGTTAGCAAGTCGTAAAAGAAGTTCAATTGCACTGACATCTAATCCGTCAGTGCAGCTTCAGATGGCACCAATAGTTGGCTCTCGTACCATATCCTCAGGAAAGCGACGTATTACTGATTGCCTTACCTTGAAACGTCCCTGATTCACCCCTACACTGACGACGTTTAGCATCTTTTATTTGAACGTTTTATGTTCTTTTGTCGTTTCTGTCAGCGTAGGGTATCGCTATCGCAGACCTCATCGTTGTTGGTGTTAAGTTGATCGTATCGATGTTGATCTTCTTAATCATCCCCACTTATAGCGAGTGACAGCATTTGTCATTGTATTGAATATATCCAAAGCTGACGTAGAAACACCGATTTATTTGTTGATAGTAAAAATTTATTGAATGGATATTTTTAATTAAATAGATTAATTGGTAGTCACGCTCTAGAATCGTCCCTGCATCATCTTTCAACACGCCACAGGAGATACCATGTCAAACGAAGCAAAATGCCCTTTTCCGCACAACACGAGCAAAAATACTGTTGCCAGTCATCAAAGCAACGCTGACTGGTGGCCGAATCAATTAAATTTAAAAATATTGCATCAGCATTCGGCGCGGGCAAATCCGATGCATGGCGATTTTAACTACACTGAGGCATTTAAGGCGCTGGATCTCCATGCGGTGGTCGCAGATTTGAACGCATTAATGACCGATTCTCAGGATTGGTGGCCCGCTGATTATGGTCACTATGGTCCACTCTTTATTCGTATGGCATGGCATAGTGCAGGCACCTATCGCGTCACCGATGGTCGTGGCGGTGCTGGGGCTGGTGCACAACGTTTCGCGCCACTCAATAGCTGGCCTGACAATGGTAACCTAGATAAAGCACGTCGCTTGTTATGGCCGATTAAGCAAAAGTATGGCAATCACCTGTCTTGGGCTGATTTGATGATTTTAGCGGGTAATGTTGCGTTGGAATCGATGGGCTTTAAAACGTTTGGCTTTGCGGGTGGACGACCTGATATCTGGGAGCCTGAGGAGGACATTTACTGGGGTTCTGAAGGCAAATGGCTAGACGATCAACGCTATAGTGGCGACCGTGAGTTAGAAAAACCATTGGCAGCAGTGCAGATGGGGTTAATCTACGTCAATCCTGAAGGCCCTAACGGCAAACCTGATCCGCTGGCATCGGCACGTGATATTCGTGAAACCTTTGCCCGCATGGCGATGAATGATGAAGAAACTGTCGCTTTGGTTGCGGGTGGCCATACTTTTGGAAAAGCCCATGGTGCAGGCGATCCTGCATTGGTTGGTAAAGAACCAGAAGGTGCGGATATCGAAGAGCAGGGTCTGGGCTGGAAAAATAGCTTCGGCACGGGTAAGGGTGTTTATACGACAACGAGCGGTATCGAAGGTGCGTGGACACCGACTCCAACCCAGTGGGATAACAGTTATTTTGAGACCTTGTTCGGTTACGAATGGGAATTGACCAAGAGTCCAGCTGGCGCTCATCAGTGGACACCAACCGATCCAGCAGCTAAAACAACGGTACCAGATGCGCATGATCCAACGCGCCGTCATGCCCCAATGATGACGACAGCTGATTTGGCATTGCGTGCTGATCCAGCGTATGAAAAAATCTCTCGTCGTTTCCTAGAAAATCCACAGGAATTAGCCGACGCATTTTCCCGTGCTTGGTTCAAGCTGACTCATCGTGACATGGGACCAGTCGGTCGCTATTTGGGTCCGTTGGTGCCGCAAGAAGTATTGATCTGGCAAGATCCTATCCCTGCTGTTGATCATACATTGGTGGATGAGAGCGATATTGCTGGTCTGAAAGCAAGTTTGCTCAAGTCTGGTTTAACCGTATCGCAACTTGTGAACACGGCGTGGGCTTCTGCGTCGACATTCCGTGGCAGCGACAAACGTGGTGGTGCCAATGGTGCACGTCTGCAACTCGCTCCACAGAAAGACTGGGAAGTGAATCAGCCTGCGCAGCTGCAACAAGTATTGGCGACGCTGACGCAAGTACAGCAGGCATTTAACAGCGCTCAAGCAGGAGGTAAAAAGATTTCTCTCGCTGATCTGATCGTCTTAGGTGGTGCCGCAGGTGTCGAACAAGCCGCTAAAAATGCGGGTCATGATGTGAAGGTTCCTTTCATGCCAGGTCGCATGGATACCTCGCAAGAGCAGACGGATGTGGAGTCATTTGCTGTGCTTGAACCTGCTGCCGATGGTTTCCGCAATTATGCGCGTCCAGGCCTGTCATCCTCGGTTGCAGAATTGCTGATCGATAAGGCGCAGCTATTGAATCTGAGTGCGCCTGAATTGACCGTGCTTGTCGGTGGCCTGCGTGTATTGAACACCAACGCAGGCGGAACTCAGCATGGCGTCTTTACAAAACGTCCTGAGCATCTGACGAATGACTTCTTTGTGAATTTGCTGGATATGAATACACAATGGAAAAAATCAGGCACTGACGGCGTACTGGAAGGCCGAGATCGTCAATCGGGTCAACTGAAGTGGACTGGTACGACGGTTGATCTCGTATTTGGTTCTAATTCTCAGTTACGTTCATTAGCTGAGGTGTACGCAAGCAACGATGCACAGAGCCGATTTGTGAGTGACTTTATTGCGGCATGGAACAAAGTGATGAATGCAGATCGTTTTGATCTCGCCTAATGTTGCGTTGTGGTAGGTTGTTGCTGATTAGCCTCTGCCTATAGAAGCAATCGCCCTGATTTCAGTCTTGGGATACCTCAGACTGAAATCAGGGCGATTTTTTATTCTGAGCAATGATGGTATGTCCTTACATTAACTGAATACCGAAGCGACGCACAATCACCGCAAACCCCAAAAAACAAACTATGCTCAACAATGCCGCGCATAACAATGCTGGCCAAAAACCGAACCTTTCGAGCAACCATGGAAATGCCAGAAACATGGGTAGCGTCGGTATGACATACCAAAATGTGTACCACGCATGGTTCGCAATTTTTTCTTCCGTCTGATTTTCTAACCGTAACCAGATCAACGTCAGTAGTGTTACTAACGGCAGTGCCGCAATGAGCCCGCCAATCCGGTCACTTCGTTTTGCTACTTCGGAAATCAAGACAATCATTCCTGAGGTCACCAACAATTTGACTATTGTCCACAGCATGATCTTCCTTGTTTGAGACAGCGTAGTTATATCTCGCTAGGTTGGTAGAGTTGGATACCTTTTGCGATTAATTTTTTTTCGCGGGTTGACCGTTCATGCAATATCTGATGGCGACGGTGATCTTTCATTTTGCTCCATTCTCTGCATTCAGCGAGAGTACGTAGGCAGGCTACGCACCAGCCGCTTTTGCCATCAAATTTACATACTTCAATACAAGGTGATTTAACACTCATCGTTTTATTGAGATTGATGATGAACTTCAACGGTAATATGTGAGAGGCCCGTAATCTGCTTTAGAACACGATGGTAAAAAGCAGGAATGACTTGACCCTTGTTCGTTGTCAACGAGACGATCGCGCCAAAGTGTCCAGGCCCTAGGCGCCATACGTGTAAGTCGAGGACCTGATCGCCATTTTTTTCAACAACCGCACGGACTTTGTTTAACAGACGTTGATCGAGATTCATATCCAGCAAAATCGCACCAGTATCTTTTGCTAGTCCGTAGGACCAGTTCGCAATCACGAGTGCACCGACGATGCCAGCGAGTGCATCCATCCACAGCCAGCCAAATATGCTAGCGAGTATCAATCCAATAATCGCTAATACTGATACTGCCGCATCGGCGATCACATGCACATAGGCAGCGCGCATATTGTGATCCGTTGCATCAACATGGTGATGATGATGGCCGTCATGGTTGTGATGTTCTTCAAAATGCAAAATGTGCTGTGTGTCTTTTAACTCTAGTTCGACATCAAAGGCGTGGGGTTCAGGGATAGCCGCTGTCGACTCAAGGAATCCATCGTGTTGTGCAAATATAAAGGTTTGTCGTAATCCATCTGGACGAATCGTGACTACAGTCAGGTCTTCTGCAAGAAGCAAACCGTTGTCTGACAGTTGTTTGACACGGAATACTGGTGGAACACCATCTTCAAAAATGGATAATGCCAGAGTGCCTGCATCACTTTGAATATACTGTGTTTCATCAGCATGGTCATCGCTATGATGGTGTTCTTCGTCATGATGAGCGTGTCCATGGTCGTGACCATGGCTATGCCCATGGTGGTGGTCACCACTTAATAACCATGCGCTGGCAATATTGACCAGCAGACCGACGACAGCAATAGGAATTGCCTCTCCAAAATGAATATCTACCGGTGAAATCAAACGTGCAACCGCTTCATAGCCAATCAATAAGGCAATCATCGCCAGAATAATGGCACTGGTAAATCCTGCGAGATCACCTAACTTTCCGGTACCAAAAATAAATTTTGGATCATGAGCATGCTTGCGAGCATAGGTATATGCCAATGCAGCGATCAGCATCGCACCTGCATGCGTCGACATATGCAAACCATCGGCAACTAATGCCAGAGAACCAAAATAACTACCACCTATAATTTCAATCACCATCATCACACTGCACAGTGCGATGACACTCCAGGTTTTACGTTCACTGGTTTCATGTCCGTCACCCAGAAACACATGTTGGTGTTCACTGGTGAAAGGACTATCGTAGAAATTGTTCATCGAGAATCTCAAGAAAATAGTGCGGATTATTTAAAGTAGCTATGAACAACGTCAATTAACTGTTCACGTGCATCTCCATGCTTTCCGGCATGTTCGGCTTCGGTATCGACTAAATGAGTACGGATATGATCTTCCAGTACTTTTGCAAGCAGGCCATTCATGGCGCCACGACAACTTGTAATGAGTTGCAGGACATCGTCACATCCAGACTCTTCAGTCAATGCGCGTTCAATGGCTTCAATTTGTCCACGAATCCGTCGGACGCGGTTTAACAGCTTCTGTTTTTCACGGATGGTATGGCTCATACTGATCTCTTTTTAATATAGGGGGGGATACTATATTTTTATCTGTTATTTGTCTAATTGAATTTATAAAATTTTTTGGATATAGTGAAAAGGATACCGAGCATCATATAAATGATCTGCATGATGTCACTCATCTCTATACGGTTTTTTTGATAAAGTACCAATTACCAAAGTTGCATAGTTTTTATGTGTCGGATCCACGTATCGAAGAGGGTATGCGACATAAAAAATTTTGTAGTATTGTGAGCGATAAGATGATTGAAGATGGTGATATATAAGTTGCTCATGTTTGTTTAAGGACAGTGATCAGACAATTTTTATTAATAAGAAGTAATATGCATAGGTCAAGATGACCGATCTGTCTTTAGCTGGGACTGGAATTAAACATGTTTTCGATAGAAATTGGTTCTTCTTTTTCGTATTACAAGCGCGCGATCTTAATGCTGTGTCTGAGTTTTTGGTGTGCGGTAACCTACGCCGCAGAGACGACGCTGACGATGATTATTGGTAGTGAAAGTCCACCAAAAATGTTTCTTAATACGGAAGGAAAACCAGATGGTTATTTTGCGGTGATAGCAGCGGAAGCGGCACGTCGTGCAGGTTACAAGATTAACGTTGTTGCTGTTCCATGGACGCGAGCAGTACAAATGGCCGAACGGGGAGAAGGCGTGGTTTGTGGGTTGTCGTATCTTCCTGAAAGGGAAAAAGTTTTTAAATACTCACTCCCTGTCGTCGTTGACAAAGTATTGATTGTCACGATGAAAAAGAGAAACCTCATAGCGAGTAGTCTCGCAGATCTCAAAGGCTTGGTCGTCGGCGTTAATCGCGGTTCAAGGTATGGTGAAAAATTTGTCAATGAGCTTCCGCTGGTCGTGATCGATGAAGACAGCAATGCAAAATCGCGCCTGAAAAAACTTGCTTTCGGTAGAATCGATGCAGCAGTGATGCCTGGCGGGCGACCGGCAGTCAGATTAAACGCACAATTAGCTGATATCGACATGAATGATTTAAGCATTCAAAAAACACCAGTCGCTTTAGATCCTAATCACTTTGCTATTGCCCATTCTTACCCAGACGCGAATCGAATTATCGAGCGCCTTAATAACGCGCTCAATTCTATGACCGCGGATGGGAGCCTCAATAAAATCTTAGACACTTGGGGCGGATAATGGCATCCCGTATCCCGTATCTGGGATTCGACGCCAGCTCATCAATGAATAGATAAGGTCGCTTGCGATCATTTGTTTTATTTTCAGAGCACAGTAGTGATCATTTTGTTTTTCTGGCAATTGGCACGAAATCAAACTGAAAATGTACTGTCGGATTATCAGCAACCACATTCACACGCTGGTTGAGTGGTGGCTTAATACTGCCCATGTTTGGGTGCCATGCTTCTAGTTTGTATTCACCTTCAGGTAGGTGCTCAATTCTGGTGACGCCATTGTTGTCCGATTTTGCAAAATACGGCGTATCAAGTACAAGGACATACGCACGCATCCAATTGTGTAGTAAGCAGTACACAACAACGGTCCCTGCCTTGTCAAACAACACAGGAGGTGGGGTTACTCCTCTGTCGTAGGTTTTGATCTCAAATTCTTTTGCAGATGAAAACGATTTGACGTGATGTTCCATCTTGTCGTAATTCGGGAACTCAACCTGTGTACCAGTACGTACTGCTGTCACATAGGGTGAGAATTGCATCCCACTCTGACTGATCACGACATTGGCAGCCTTCGTAGTAACTGGTAGCGGGCCGTGCAATGGGGTGGCGTAGATAATGACATCAGACATGGGACTACCATTTTTATCTATTGCCGTTACCACTAAATCAGCTGCTGACGCTTGACGCGCAATCCACAGACTCATCAGCAGAATCAATGCCAGACGTTGAACGATTTTTAGCGCACGATGATGACGTGCAAGTGGGGTGTCACCACATTCGTGGTGTAAGAAATTGTTCTGCATGATATTTTTTTTATTTTGTCACGACCGTACGTTGCATTGGGGCCAGCTTGGCGATTAATTTATTTTGTACGGAGAAGGCAATATGGTGCTTCTCCATCGCCATTTGTAGATCTTCAGCCAAGGCATTGAATTGCGCATTGGTGATGTTCATTCCTTGGTGAGCATTGCTCATCGTTTTCCCACTGTATTTGCAAGGGCCGCCACTGAGCTCACAAAACTGTTCCGTGAGCATAAAACCCAACCGATCTTTATCGGTGTCAGAGAATGCTGTACTGATACGATGATCGGTGGTGATGATCTCGACGAAGTCTTGTACGAAGCTGGCAATACCTGCTTTTTGTCCCAACCCTTGGTAGACCGCATCGCTCGCAGACTCAGCCTGCGCATGCGTCTGTATCGCTAAGCTCAATACTGCTACGCTAGATAACGTCGCAAGCAAGGTGTTAAAGGTGGATGGGCTCATGAACGGGATAAAGTTTTTCATTTAGATGTTTTAAAAGAGAGTATTTCTGATCAAAATAAGGAGTGTGTGGTGGTAGCGTCGTCAGTCAGAAGCCAGTCTGTAACGATAAATACCAGCCATGCTGGTCCTTTGAATTGAAAATAGTGATGTCCCCAAGTCGGGCATAGGCAGCGGTGACTGAGATATTTTTAGTTGGGAACCAAGCGACAAAGACGTCGTAGTACGCTTTTTCATTATCGACACTCAGGTTGTGAGGTTTCATGCGGTATTCGACTCCGGCAGCCAGCTTCCGATTGATCAGATAGGCGGCAGACCCTTCAAACATGGCTTGGGCACTCTCTTTTTTATCGCCACCAAATCCAAGTATTCCCATTTGATTCGCTTTGGTAAAGCGAACGGTGCCGTTGAGCAATAAGCTCTGATCTAAGAGAATTTTAGTTGCAGACAGGTAGTAATCAATCCCATGATCGTCTTTTGCACCGAGCTGTTTGACATTGGTAACGCCAAGCGCATCAAGTCCGCTGATGCCATTGTTCCGCTTATACATTGCACCGACGGCGATCTGTGGCATCGAGCTATCTTGGTCATAGACCGCATCACCAGCGATTTTGACTTTGATACCAACGATGTCTTGCCGGATATTGAGTGCATTGAGCGGTGCGAGACTTCCTGTGAACTCTTGATTGGCCAGAGATACCTCAACCCTATCCGCAATGCCGACTGCGACACCATAGGAGGTCAGACCATAGTCTTGTGTAGAAATGCGGGTGACGTGGGCGTTCGCCCCATAGCTGTCTCGGCTGCCATAACCGGTGATTAAGGCCCATGGCGTGATGCCACCACCTCCTACACCTTCTACACTATTGACACCACCAGTGGCGGTTAATTTTCCCATATCAGGTCGGGTGATTTCTTGAGCAAGGGACGCTTGGGTGATGATCGTCAGACCAGTGAGAATACTGGCATAACGGAAATAATGAATCAGTTGCATTTTTTTCCTTTTGTTGTGCGCGACTAAATGAGATAAAAGTAGAACCGCTCAAAGCTGAAGAGGACCTCAAGAGTGATACGCAGGAAAAATTGAAGCGGATTCAATTTTTTTTAAAAAAACTAAAATAAGTTTGTTTTTGTGGTTTCAGATGCAACAGAGACATTGTTAGACGAAAATTTCGTTACAATTTAGAGAGCGATGTCATTCAACTGACGACGTTCGATTTCACCCGATAATCCATCTCATGGAGATACCATTGATACAGGCCCCCGCCACTGCTGATGCTAGCCAGTTACATCATTGGCTTTCTGCTATTGCAAAACAAGATGGGCGCGCGTTTCAGGCGCTTTATGATGCAACATCAACGAAACTGTTTGGCTTTGCGCTGCGTATATTACATAAGCGAGAGCTGGCAGAGGAAGTATTGCAAGATAGCTATGTCAATATATGGAATAACGCTGGTAGTTACCAATCCAGCCTCGCAGCCCCAATGACGTGGATGATCACCATTGTTCGTCATCGTGCAATTGATCAGTTACGTCGTTTGGATCATGACGTGGAAATCGACGGAGAGGATTTTGATATGGATTTGCTACAAGCGCTGGAAAGTACTGAGCCAACGCCCGCGCGCCGGCTGGAGTTGAGCCAGGATGCACGGGCTTTGTCGTCGTGTATGTCGCGTCTGGAAAGTGCTCACCGACAGGCAATGGCACTGGCTTTTTTTCATGATTTATCGCATTCTGAAGTTGCACAACAATTAAGCTTACCAATCGGTACCGTGAAAACATGGATACGACGCGGTCTGGACAAATTGCGCTTATGCCTCAATCGTAAGGAGGCAGCATGAACATACAAAGTTTAATGGCAAACACCCGCCTGCATCATCAATTGGCAGCGCAATACGTCCTTGGGACCTTACGTGGTGGCGCACGGCGTCGTTTTGAGGGCTGGTTGCAAACCGAAGCCAATCTCCGGCATGTTGTCCGTCAATGGGAATCCCATTTATTGCCGATGGCTGAAATGACGCCTACAGCAGTTCCTTCATCGCAGGTCTGGGAGCGCATCCGGCAACGTGTTGGCTTGCCAGAGACGAAACCGGATCGCTGGCGCTTCTGGCGTGAGTTACGTGAAGATCTGGCTTTTTGGCGTGGGCTGGGTCTGGCCTCGACGGCTGCGGTCATGATTTTGTTATCCGTCTTATTTAGTACACTGGAGCGTCAGCAAACTGAACAGTCAGGTGAGCAGTTTGTGGCCACATTGACCGATGAAAAAGCACAAGCCGTCGCGCTTATTACAGGTGATAAACAGCGTGCTGAGATCGTGGTCCGGATGGTCAGTACTCAGACCATCCGCGCAGATCAGAGCTTGGAGTTATGGTCGATTTCCAAAGAGGGTAAAGTGCATTCGTTAGGATTGATTGCTAGCGCAGGTCAGGCAACTTTACGTATGCCAGACCATATGCGGACCCAGGAGCAAGCCGTATTGGCAATTTCTCTGGAACCCAAAGGTGGTTCCGGTAATCCGGAAAAACCGTCTGGGCCTATTTTATTTAAAGGGCAGTGGTTGACGATCTCGTCGTAAGGACAGAATACAATGTACTTTCAGATACATAGATTGATTTATTGTTTAAGCGACAGGATGCGGATGACGACGTGGTTGACTGCATTGCTTGTCCTATGTGGATTGTCTGCAAACAGCCATGCGCAAACCAGCGATGTAGCTGATCGGTTGCACTCGCCGGATTATTTGCTGATGATGCGCCACACCCGCGCGCCAGGTGTCGGTGATCCGTCTGAGTTCAAGTTAGGTGATTGTAAAACGCAAAGAAATCTCAGCGATGAGGGCATTGCGCAAGCGGTACGGATTGGTCAATGGCTTAAACAGCAAGGTGTGAAAGAAGCGGAGGTCTATGCCAGTCCATGGTGCAGGACAATCGACACAGCGCGATTGCTGAGTGTGGGTTCAGTGACTTCAGAAAATACATTGGCCTCTACGTTTGATGAGAAAAATACCGCAGTTTCGGTCATCGATGATGTAGCGGCGTTTGTTGCGCAGAAAATGAAGAACAAAGGATCGAAGACATTGATTTTGGTCACTCATCAGGTCAACATCTTGGCGTATTCAGGTGTCGATACGGCGGCAGGTGAAATGGTTCTTATCAGAGTCGACCAAAACGGGAAAATGCTGTCTCGCACTGTTTATCCACGTCCGGACTAGAGTTGTTTCTTCGGTAGACTTATCACCTCAAAGTGAGGACAGCGAGATACACTCGCCAAACAAGTCAGTGCCAGTTAAATCATCAGCATTGATTGAACAAAAAAAAGGGTGTTGTTTTTTAACTTTCACTCGTTCCAGCTTGATTTTTATCAATGGATCAAAAAACCTCAAGCCTATCCTGAAGACAAGCGCTTGAAATAATGTTGATCTAAGTAAATAAATTACGTCATGCGCCACGTGTTTCTGATGAACAGGCATTGATCATCGGATTGGTTCTCTGCTAGCCCAGATGCATGTCGAGGTAATTGATGAAAAATATTCAACAAAATCATAGCGATAGACCTCTGGTCTTATCACTGTTTGGTCTATTGACGGTTGTGATGATGCTCGTTTCAGGTGCTGCACAGGCGCTGCCGACCTTTGCGCGGCAAACAGGGCAGTCGTGTGTTGCCTGCCATGCTGGTGGCCAATATCCTGAGCTAACGCCTTATGGCCGGCTTTTTAAACTCACGGGCTATACCTTGGGTGAACGGCCGACAGTGCCCCTTTCTGTGATGGGTGTTGCGAGTTATACCAAAACGATCAATGCGGATCCTTCTTCAGATTTTCCTAAAAATGCGGTTGCGTTGTTTCAGACGGGTAGCGTTTTTTTAGCCGGAAAAATTACTGACAATATCGGGATGTTTGCTCAGGCGACGTATGACAATTACGCGAATCAGGATCCGACAACGAATCAATGGAGCGGACATTCTCATTCCGATAACATTGATCTGCGCTATGCGGATCGCTTTATCAGCAGTAATAACGACCTGATTGTCGGGCTCAGTCTCAATAACAATCCTTCAGTGACAGATGTGTGGAACACCGCGCCGGCGTGGATCCAATACGTGCCTACCAATTTTGGCGTGACGGGTGCCAATGCGGCGCCGATGGTATCGCAACTTGGACAGCAAGTTGCAGGATTAGGTGCTTATGTATTTTGGAATAAAACCTTATACACAGAGGTAGCACTGTATCAGACAGCGAAAGGCGCACTGACGATTCTGAAATCCGGGAATGATATCGGCAATAGATTGAGTGGTTCTAACCCTTATTGGCGTTTGGCGCTAAGTCATGAATGGGGACCACATAATGTGATGGCAGGGATGTTTGGTATGAATGCGGATGTATTTCCTGATCCGACGGTTCCGAGTGGGCCAACGACACATTACCGCGATCGCGGTGTCGATATGCAATATCAGTACTTGTTAGATGAGCATGCCTTTACGACACAATTGAGTTATATCCATGAGTCGATTCGCGGTGGGGATGTAACGGGTGTTGCTAGCAATGCGACAAACACGCTCAACCAATTACAGTTAAAAGCCAGTTATGTCTATCGTGCCACCTACGGCGGCAGTTTGAGTTACCACCAGACGACGGGTTCGTCAGATGCAACACTGTATGCTGGCTTACAGGACGATGGAACCGGGACGGGCAATATGATTCCTATCCCAGGCAGCGGAAGTATGAATAATAACCCCGATACGCGGATTGTGATTCCAGAGTTATTCTGGATGCCTATGCAGTATGCTCGGGTTGGTTTGCAGTATTACAAATACAACCGCTTCAATGGTGCCAGTAGCAATTTTGATGGTGCCGGACGTAACGCGAAAGACAACAACACCTTGTTTGTCTACGTGTGGGCCGCTTATTAAGCATCACGTCATTGTGACGATCAACTTTGCTGGAGAACACCGTGAAATATAAGTCGATATCTGCGTTGATGCTGATAGCCGTATTGATGAATGCTTGTAGTACGCCGGAAAGATCACGCTCTATCGTGACACAGCATGTACCGATTAAAACGATTGTGACGCAGCAATGTTCGAACTGTCATGGTATGACAGGAAATTCGAATTCGCCTAATTTCCCGAATCTGGCAGCGCAACAAGAGGCTTATTTGATATCGCAGCTACAAGGATTCCGTGCACATACTCGCTCTGATAAAGATGGGTATGACTACATGTGGGGCGTGACCGCGAGCTTAAGTGATGAACAGATACAAGGGTTAGCAACGTATTTTTCTGAACAACAAGCAGTGTTACAAAATAAAATTTCTGCGCCTGAAAAAGTAGTCCGTGGTCAGGATATTTATGAACATGGTATCTCAGACAAAGAGGTGCCAGCATGTATTGCGTGCCATGGTGGCAAAGCTGAGGGAAATCAAATTTTCCCTAGACTTGCCGGTCAGCATGCGACGTATTTGCTCAAACAGTTAAATGTATTTCAGAACACAGAACAACGTCCTGGCGGTGCAATGATGAAGGGTGTTTCTCACGCCATGACAAAAGAAAATATGGAAGATGTGGCATATTATCTTGAATCGATTCATGGGTAGTCTGGGTAGGTAAGACACATCGTATTTAGGAAAGAAAAAAGCCTGAAAATAATACCGTCAGTAAGACGACTAACCACGCCGGAAGCTTGGCGATAATGAGTAACATCAGCGCTGCCATCGCCACTAGTAAATCAGTCGGTCGATGGATGGCGCTGGTCCATACCGGATGATAAAACGCCGCTAAGAGCAGGCCAACGACGCCAGCATTAATACCTAGCAATGCGTTTCTTAAGACTTGCTGGTGCCGCCATCGTTCCCAAAAAGGCAGTGCGCCAATCACCAGTAAAAAAGCAGGTAAAAATATCGCTAACAGGGCGATACTTGCACCGATCCAGCCCGAGGGAGTTTGCGTTGAGATCGCCCCTAAAAATGCAGCAAAAGTGAACAACGGCCCCGGCATTGCCTGTGTTGCCCCATAGCCTGCCAGAAATGCTTCTTGAGACACCCAGCCACTTTGCACTGCTTGAGACTCCAGCAATGGAAGTACCACGTGACCACCGCCAAAAACTAAGGCACCGGTCCTATAAAAACTGTCGAATAAGGTCACGGGATATAGTTGAAGCGTGTTTGCAAGTAGGGGCAATCCGGCCAATAAAACAAAAAATAATATCAATGCAGTGATTGCAGTACGTTTTGACACGTTCGTGTCTTCTGCATGGATAGGCGAACTGTTTTCTGTGCGCAAACACGCTATGCCAACCAATCCTGCGACGATAATCACCAAAATCTGGCCGATCGTGGGTGGTAGCATCATCACCGCGATGGCAGAGATGAGCGTGATGATAGTACGTATTGTACCTCTGGAAAAATTTTTACCCATGCTCCACAGTGCCTGCGCAACCACAGCGACTGAGACCAGTTTGAATCCCTGCAAAAATCCGGCTCCCAATGCGTTCCCAAGATCGTCATACATCAGCGCAAATACGCACATTGCCATGGCCGAAGGAAGGGTAAATCCCAGAAAGGCAGCAATCGCTCCCGAGATACCCGCACGGGATAGCCCCAGCGCAATCCCCATCTGACTGCTAGCAGGACCGGGTAAGAACTGGCACAGCGCGACCAAGTCTGCATACCTCGTGGCATCTAACCATTTTCGTTTTTCAACAAACTCTTTCTGAAAATACCCAAGATGCGCAACCGGGCCACCGAATGAGGTTAACCCAAGTCGAAGAAAGGCAATGAAGACCGACCACCAATGTGGTTTTGTGGAGGGCATTTCAATGGCGACAGGATGAGTCATTTTATTATTTGAGAATAGACAGATAAATGAAGGTGCTGATCGCAGGGCTTAGTCTTATTCACGGTAACAGTAACAATTGCCATCCTGTTTGCACCCAGTCCGCTTGAGACAAAGTAAGTGGTCGCTGGCCCACTCCCGGCCTAGTTCTACGAAGGGCGATCAAATTAATTGACACAACAAAAACAAAGACACTCGATTCCAACATTCGCTGGAACAACATTTCAGAAGTTGCCGCGTCGCCGCTTACACATCGTGATCCCCATCCGGCCGCTTCCAAGGATCAATATGCGTCATCAGATTCAACACACGATGATGCTGCATCACACGTTTGCGTGCCTCAACAGCGATGTCATGCCCTTCTTCGACAGTGATATCGCCATCCACCTCAATATGCGCATCAACCACAATCATGTCGCCCATTTTGCGCGTGTTGACATCATGCACACCGATCACGCCCGGCGTTTCCTGGAGGGTAAGGCGAATCGCCTGGACTTCTTCATCGTCCGCGGCACGGTCCATCAGATCATTGAGTGCTTCCCAGCCAAATTCCCAGCCCATCTTAGCAACCATAAAACCAACAATCGAGGCCGCTATTGGGTCGAGAATCGGATAACCAGCCAAGTTACCGATAATACCCAGCGCAACGACGAAGGATGATGCCGCATCAGAACGTGCATGCCATGCATTGGCGACTAGCATACTGGATTTAACGCGCTGGGCGACGGCCAGCATGTAGCGGAACAGTAGTTCTTTGGATACCAGTGCAAGCGCTGCGATCCACAACGCGATCTGGTGTACATGGGGAACGGTTTCGGGCGACTGTAATTTCAGGAAGGCAGACCACAACATGCCGACCCCCACCGCCAGCAGAATCAGGCCCAGTGCCAGTGATGCACCGTTTTCAAAGCGGTGATGACCATAAGGATGATCTTCATCGGCATCTTTTTTACTGTGATGACTTGCGAACAGCACCACAAAATCAGCAACCAGATCGGACAGTGAGTGAATACCGTCAGCGATCAGACCTTGTGATTTGCTGATAATACCGATCGTAATCTGAAAGACGCTCAGACATATATTGACTGCAACACTGGTCCAGGTGCTACGCGAGGTTGCTTTTGCCCGCTCAGCTGCGCTGTATTGCGGGCTATCATGTTCATCGGGGAAATCAGTGTTGTTCATGGTGTATCTAATTGAATTGAATAAGAGAGGTGCATTGAAAATGCGCGATGTGCCTCTGTGCTCATCTGAATTGCGATCATTTCCTGCTGTGAGGTGCCATTGTATGGTGCCTTAACTCGCGGTGCAGCACATTTTTTGAGGAAATCAACAGATAGTTGTGATGAAAGAAAATGATCAAAAAAGTGATTCGCATTTAAAAAACGTATGAATTCTTATTAACCTTCTGCGGCAATGATGAAATGCTTGATTATCTACTTTTTTCATCGATAAAGAGAGGCAGCTTGGTTTTAAAAAGCGAGTGATAATGTGAGGTATGTCTTTTCAATCTATGGTGTGTATCCGATTATGAAAAAATTATCAGTCAGACTCTTTCAATGGATGGCGCTGTTGAGCTCTTTTTTGCTTATTTCTTGTACGTTCATGAAATCAGACATACCCACCTCATTTTCGGAGGGCCCTGTTCTTCAGCTGCAAATAGATGGGCAGGTCAATACACTGACGCGTACCTCGTTATTGCAATCGCCTGCATTGCAAACGATCGTTATTGCGGATGATGTTTCTTATCATCGCCAGCAGAAGTATCAAGCAATACCGTTACAGTCTCTTCTCCCACGCTTACCCAACGAAGGTACTCTACAATTTACAGCGTTGGACGGTTTTGTCGCGACGATACCTGACCAGTTAATCCAAGCGCAAGGGGATGCTGCTCAAGCTTGGCTAGCAATCGAAGACCCAGCGCAACCATGGCCGGCATTAAAGCTAGGTCAGCCCAGTGCTGGCCCGTTTTATTTGGTCTGGGTAGCGCCTGAAAAATCACATGTATCCGGCGAACAGTGGCCGTATCAAATCGCAAAAATCAGTACCTCGATGCCACTAGAGGTCCGTTATCCACAATTGTTACCACACAGCGATGGTATTAATTACGCATCGGCGGTTCGTGGTTTGCAGATATTTACCAAAAACTGTGCGACGTGCCACCGTCTGAATCAGGGCGGCGATGCAAGCATCGGTCCCGATTTGAATATACCCATGAACCCGACAGCGTATTTTCAGGAGGCAGCCTTACGAAAATTGATTCGCGATCCGGGATCAGTCCGGACTTGGCAACAATCGTCGATGCCAGGATTTAAGGAAGAGATTATTTCTGAGATTGAACTGGATGATTTATTGGTTTATTTGAAACAAATGGCGACCCAGCATCCCCAAAAAACGGTGATCGCCCCCTCGGTTAGGGCAGATTAGGCCTTGACGCTCACAAATTGCCCAACAGTCTGGCCGGTGGTGTTGACTGATGGCGTTAAGAGTGCAGCAGGTGAGGCCTGTTGAACTGGCGCTGCTGATGTTGCTGATGTTGCCGATTTTGTTGATGCATTCGTTGTCGCTGCATCTTTTACGTCGTGATTCTGCTGAGCAGCTTTTTTTACATGCGCAGGATCAGGCTTGTTACTTATCGTTTGGCTGCTAAAGCCTGCGGTGTTGACTGAACTGACACTCATTTTTTTCTCCCTGACATCGATAGATGCCGAATAAACTTCCATCCAAAGTAATAATAAGCAAAATAGCAATAGCACTTGTTGAAGAGCATGTTGTTCTTTATTAGCTTTTTATTTGTTGGCCAACTTCTGGACGCTATTAATAACTTTGGTATACAACGTAGTGTAGGACAAGTCAGCTTACTTTGCATTAACGTAAAGCAATTTTTAAAAAATGCTGAATAGTTGCCTTGAGAATCATTCAATGCAGGGCAGATCAAAGGCCTCAGTGATCGATGAATAGACCATCAGCAAACAGCGCCAGTCATCTCCGTTGCACATATACGATAACGTTAATGATGGTATACATGCAAAGTTGACTGACGCACCATTGCATCTGTAGCGTTGCGGTAACTTGTTAATTAGTTGTTGCTTTTGATTTTCTGAGATTCATCACCAACACAAAGCCAGCCGATACCAACATCAATAACAAACTGATCGCGTTGACGACAGGGGTGGCACCATCTTTCATCCGCCCATAAATCATCACTGTCAGCGGCGCATCACTGCCCGTAAGCATGTAGGTCGTATTAAAATTTTCAAATGAAAGTAAAAATGCAATCATTGCTGCACCCGCTAAGGCAGGTTTTAGATAGGGCAGAATGATCGTACAGAAAATGGCCCAATTGCTGGCGCCTAGATTGAGCGCTGCTTCTTCGAGACTGACATCAAAGCGCTTTAAGCGGGCGCTGATCGTTAAGGTCGTGATCGACGCGATATACGAAATTTGTCCAATCGCGACTAATACCAAACCCGGACGTAAAAAATCCAGATCCCAGCCCGCCATATCCTCTGCAAATTGGGCGATATGACTCATCAGCGCCAGAATCGAAATACCTAAAATCACGCCCGGAATGACTAGCGGTAACAACATCATCACGGATAACACTTGCTGACCCCGAAAACGAAAGCGTTCCAGCAAAAAGGCATTACAAGTACCTAGTAAGACGCTGATGATGCTAACCGCCGCAGCAACTTTGAAGCTATACCAGAGACTAGTCTGAATATCTTGATCAAAAAATAAACCAGTGCGATCTTGATTGCCATCGGCTAAAAACCAGTCCAGCGTAAAGCCATGCCACGGCGGCATCGGATATGCGGCGTCGTTAAAAGCAAATGCCACCACTACGATCAGCGGGATAAATAAAAACAAAAAGAAAGCAGCGACATACGTGAGTCGCAATGTCCGTATGGTGGCAGACTGAGGAATCGTTGGAATCATGTACGTCTCATCACAGCAGTAAAAGATTGACGGCTTAATTTTAGGCCACACCAGACCAGGAAGGTCGATAAACCTAGCAACAGGAAAGCGAAAGCAGCGCCTTGTTCCCAGTTAAAGCGGGTAATAAATTGGGTATAAATCTGTTCCGTGAACCACATTGAACTCTTCCCACCCAACAGTACCGGCGTCAGGTAATTACCCAGCGTCAGCATAAAGACCATGATGGTACCGGCAGCAATGCCGGGTGCAGCATGGGGGATCACAATTTGGCGCACGATGTTAAATGGTTTGGCACCCAGATCATAAGCCGCTTCAATTAGGCTGACATCCAACGTCTCTAACGCATTGATCAACGGAATCAACATGAATAACAAGGATGAATACACCAGACCGAGCAAAATGGCGGCGTCGTTGTAAAGCAGTTCTATCGGTTCAGACGTCAGACCCAAATGAAAGAGCAACTGTGGCAACACACCATTGCCGCGCAACAAAATCATCCAGCCTAACGTACGCACCATTTCGCTGACCCAAAACGGCAGCAGCACCATCGCCAGTAATAAGGGCTTGGAGGTAGTGCCGGCAATTTTGGCGATATACCAAGCCACCGGAAATGCCAGCACCAGTGAAATGGCGGTCGCTGATAGGGACAACGTGGCGGTTCTTAAGAATGTATGCCAATACAGGGGCTCATCAAAAAAAGTCGCATATTGACGTAGACTGAATGCGTATTCTTGCGGTGCGATACGGGTCCGCAGCGAGAGCGTCAGCATTTCAAGATGCGGCAGGATGATCAGTAGACTGAGCCAGATGAGTGCTGGCGCCAGTAATAGCCATAAGAGCAGAGTTTTTTGCTTATTAATCATTTGGACACTCAGGCTGCAAAGGCTTGCACGTTATCAGCGCTGATCGCCAGATGAACTTCATCGCCATTCTGTAAATCTTTGAGCTGACCATTTTGTGGCAAGGACACCTGTAACGAGAGATCGCTATTGATCAGTCGTACCAGTACTGACGAATTGGCGCCATCAAACAAAATACTGCTAACCGTGCCGCGCAGATGGTTTGGATAGCTGTCAGCCGAGAAAGTCTGACGGCTGATGGCAATCCCCTCAGGGCGAATAAATAAATGCACATCTTGTGCCTGATGAAACGATTCTTTGGCGCTGCAGAATAAGGCCAGATTGTCCGAAATTTCAGCAGAAATCAGATTCGTTGTGCCGGTGATTGCGCGCCCGGACATTTTATTGGCGTTACCAACAAATCCTGCCACAAAGCTGCTTTGTGGACGATAGTACAAATCTTGTGGTGTACCGATTTGTTCGCATTTGCCGTGGTTCATCACCGCGACCATGTCGGACATCACCAGCGCTTCAGACTGATCGTGAGTGATATACAAGAAGGTGGTACCGATTTGCGCCTGCAATTGCTTGAGTTCGACTTTCATGTGCTCACGCAGTTTCAGATCCAGCGCACCGAGTGGCTCATCTAGTAATAACAGTGTTGGCTCAAGCACTAATGAACGAGCGATTGCTACACGTTGTTTTTGTCCGCCAGAGAGTTGCTCGATGCGTTTGTCTTCAATGCCCGGTAGGCCAACACGACTCAGCATGTCTTTGACCTTATGCTTCATTTCGTCTTTCTTGACATGGCGTCTTGCCAGACCATAGCCCACATTCTCGCCGACGGACATCATCGGAAATAACGCCAGATGTTGAAAGACCATATTCACCGGACGCTGATTCGGGGCGACCCCGCGCATGCTTTTTCCGCCGACGACGATGTCGCCGTCATCAGGTTCAATAAAACCAGCAACCATGCGAAGCAAGGTGGTCTTGCCGCAGCCTGATGGCCCTAAAATCGAACAAAACTGGCCTTTAGGGATTTGTAATGACAGATTGTCGACGGCGGTAAATACCTGGCCATTGAGTTGATAGCGCTTTGAAACGCCCTGAATATCAAGGTCGATCAGATCAGAAGAAGACGGCTGCATAATGAAAAAAGTAAGTGAGTTGCATCTGGAACGATAGCGGAAACAAGCACTGTCTCCGCTATGTGTTGAATCGTTAAATCGAATTTATGAGGCTTTGATTTTGTCCAGAATTTTACCGTCCAGCTCTTCCAGACCTGCTGGAATGGCCGGATACCATTTAATGTTTTTCAATGCATCAGCAGAGAAAGACTCATTAAATTGCGCTTTCATTTTGGCATCCATAAATTTATCGGCGTCCTTGACGGCAGTGAACGTACGCGCTGCTTTTGCCATCCGTCCTGCAATTTCTGGACGGGTCACAAAATTAATCCAGGCGTAGGCTGCTGCATCATTTTTACCGCGTGCCGGAATAGCAAAACCATCAACCCATCCCAGCGCGCCAGATTTTGGTGCAATGAATTTCAGATCAGGATTGTCTGAATTGAGTTTCCAGCCACCGCTGTCCCACATCTGGGCTGCCAGCAGTTCGCCGGTACGCAGATCATTGAGTAACTGGTCTTTGCTTTCCCAGAAATATTTCAGATTTTTCTTGCAGGCGATGAGCTTGTCGCCAGCCTGCTGCATAATTTGTTCGTATTGTTTAGGATTACTGTAGGCTTTAAATGGGTCAAGCCCCATCGAAAATGCCATGCCGATCAGTGTCGGACGCTTCAGGCGTACAGCCACTTTGCCACGCAATTCAGGCTTGCACAAATCGCTGTAGTCAGCCACCTTGACTTTGCTGCTCGCCATCACCAGACCATCGGTTCCCCAAAAAAATGGCAGACCATAAGTTTTACCATTGACGGTCGTGACTTTCTTGGTGGCTTCCAGCATATCCGGCATCAACTGCGCGGTTTTTACTTTAGAAAAATCAATCGGTTTATAAATGCCAAACTCTGTCGCTGGGCCCGCGATTCTGTCCTGGCTTGGTTGTACCAGATCGAAGCCCGCACCACCGGTTGCCCGTAACTTTGAAATCATCTCTTCGTTGTTGGAGAGGGTGAGTTCAACAGCGATGCCAGTTTCTTTGGTGAACTGTTCTGCAACATCTTTGGGAACGTAATCCGCCCAAGTCAGGATCCGTAATTTATCGGCAGCAAAACTGGCGTGAGTAAGCAGTCCAAAAGACGCGCAGAACATGGCGGCTGAGAGTGTGGTGCGACGAAGGATATTCATTTATATTCTTTACGTAATTTCGAACGAGGCGAGAATGGTTTCACACTGTCGTGACGATTTGATGACAGTGTATGAATTTGTGTTCTGAAGTTGTATGCATAGTGCAACGTAGTCACGTTGGTACCATAGAGAGAAAAAAGCCGACGCATAGGGCATCGGCTTTTTTTGTTACAACCTCAAACAAGTATTACATTTTGCCGCTGAAAGAGATGAAGAACTGACGTGGTGAGCCAGTCAACAACGTCTGTGCTGTACCGGTCGGATCCGAAGCTTGGAAGCCATTGGAACCGATTGTGCTGTAGTACTGTTTGTTCATCAGGTTTTGTACGTTCAACTGGATTGACACGTCTTTCAGACCTGCCAATGATTTTTGCTTGTAGCCAGTAGACAGATCAACGATCCAGTACGAAGGCACACTTGCGTCATTGGTGTAAGTATAGAAACGCTTGTCCGTGTATTTGGCGCCAGTACGTGCGAACCAAACTGGTGTGTCGTAAGACAATTCAGTTTTGAACATCACTTTTGGTGCGTCAACCACTTGCTTACCAGCGATATTGACCGTCGTTGTACCGTCAACATAGTTAGACTTGTACTTAGAATCGTTGTAAGTGAACGAGTTAAACCATGTGACGTCTTTTGCTACAGTGTAGGACAGGGCTGTTTCGATACCTTTGTTTTCGACGGAACCGACGTTGACTAATGTACTTGGGCAACCAACGATACCTGCACATGTCGCAACGGATAACAAACGATCATTGAACTTCGTGTAATAAACAGCGACGGAGCCGACGAAGTCATTACGTTTAAAGCGATAACCCGTATCCAGTGTTGTGGATGTTTCTGGTTTCAGGTTTGCCTGACCCAGATTAAACGCTGTTTGCGTTTGTGAGAATGGACCATCCACACCTGGTTGGAATGCACGCATGTTTTGTGTCACGCTGGCAAACAACTCATCATTTTTTGTCAACGCGTAGTTCAGACCAACTTGTGGCAAGAAGGTTTTAGACGCTTTGAGGTCACCCGCTGCACGAGAGCCAACAACACTGACAGAGTTAATTTTGACTGTTGGAGATTTGAAACCATAATTCAGCTTCAGTTTGTTGTCCATCAGACTCATTGTGTCTTGTGCGTAGAACTGTGTTGTGTCTGTCGTGAAGTTCTGTTTGAAGACAACGCTCGTTGGGTTGCTCAGGAAGTAGTTCGTATCCTGCCCACCTGTCGCATCGTAGTAGTTACGTGACAGCGTGTGCAGACTGCGCTCTGCCCAAAAACCAGCGTTGATCGTATGTTGACCCAGTTCCCATGTCAGATCAGACAATAAACCGTTACGGCTGATGGAATATTCAGAGGTACGAATAGAAATTGGCAAACCATTAGTGGATGGCGCGTATGGTGTATACCAGTGACCCTGACCTTGGTCGCTATGATGATACGCGGTTGTTTTTAATGCGATGACATCAGACAAATTGCTGTCTAAGGTTGCGCCAATCAGACTGTCTTTACGTAAGCCACTACCTTGGTAGTAAGCGTCGTCCAGACTATTCACACCGCCAGTGTAGATCTTCTTGGCGGCATTGACTGCACGTTGCCAATCGGGTGCGTAGTTGTCCCAGTTGTAGCCGAGACGGTTAACCATCTCGAGAGACACGTCTTGGTAATCGACTTCTTTACGATCAGAATAATTGAAGAAAGCCGACAGTTTATTGTTGTCGCCTAATTTTTGTACCAATTTTGAGTTGAATTGGTCTTGATCTTGGGAGCCACTGCCTTTGGATTTTTCAGCACGCTGACGTGTCACACTCAGATAAGCTTTTGTGCCAGTGGACAACAAACCTGTGTCAACGCGGGCAAAGGTGCGGGAAGTGCTATCGCTACCAAAAGTTTGTGCGCCAGTCAGCGAAAATTCATCTGTTGGTGCAGAGGAGTAGAACTGCACTGTACCGCCCAGATTGCTGGTAGACGCTGTGCCTACGTCGCCTGCGCCTTGTGACAACACAACGTGGCCGATATTTTCAGACGAAATAGCGCGGCTGATGTGCAAACCATTGTTGTTACCGTAGCTCATGTCGCCCAGCGGTACGTTGTCTAATGTGAAGCCCAAGTGATTTTGATTGAAGCCACGTGCGCTGAAACGGGTAGACCATTCGTAGGCACCGAAAGGATCCGCTGATTGGAATGCCACACCAGGCAATTTATCCAGAGTTTTCAATGGGCTAGTACCAGGAACAACTTTCATCAAATCTTCTTTGGTGATGTCTTGAACTTGACGTGTTTTTCCTTCGCCAACAATCGTTACCGTTGTGGTGTCAGCGACTGGCGCTGCAACTGGCGTTGGATCTGGCGTTGCGACTGCTGCTGCAAAAGCGGGTGCTGCGAACGCCTGCATCAAAACGAGGTAGATCGGCGTGCGTCGGAAATAGTTTGCCACAAGAAGTTCCCTTCAAATTATTTAGATAAAAAACGGTGTCGTCTTAATTGCGCATCGTTGTATTGAACTATTTGATCGATGAATTTTTTGAGCAGTATTTTGTAACTGCTTCTATTCAAGTTTTGGTCCAGAGATCAACGCGGCGAAGTCTAGCAACCGATTGTGACGAATTCGTGAACAGAAGGTGTACACGAAAGGAATACAACAAATTTATAAACAAAAAAAATTCTATAAATTGTCATGGTGATGACACATAAGACTGCTAAAAATTAATTTAAATTTATTTAAAAATAACTTAAAATTCGCTTCAGTTTGATGTGTTCTTTTGCATTGGACTGGAGACGAAGCGTGATGTTTTTGCAAGGTAATCTCGTTTGATTCACCGGAGGTTGCATTGACACATAAAATTTATCGCGCTTACAATTCGTCCGTTATTTTTTTATAGGAACGGCACCGTGGACTGTAGCAGTTGTCAGCATCAATGCTGTGTGTGGGCGCATAGGTCAGCCATTCGCCAGCCATCGCTTAACGCCGTGTAGGTTTCTTCTGCTGCGGCTAATGATGGTTTTATGCTGTGGCGTACTGATTATTTCTTGATCAGTTTCCCATTCCCTAGATTTTTGTTCGATATTGCTACCGGATTGCTGATCAGTGATCGGTGTCCGTATGCCTCATGCAAGTAACAGTCTGATGGGCCGGGCTTCAATTCAAGAGGGGAGATGAACGATGATGGAATGGGATGTATTTACGATACGCGTATTGTTGGCGCTGACGTTGGGCTCGTTAATTGGTGCTGAACGTCAGATGCGCCAACGTATGGCTGGCCTGCGGACGAATGCCTTGGTGGCTGCTGGTGCATGTCTATTTGTAGCGGTGGGCGTGATCTCGGGTAGTTCCGATGGTCAGGCGCGAATTGCGGCGCAGGTTGTTTCCGGAATTGGTTTTCTCGGTGCTGGTGTCATTATGCGTGAGGGATTAAATGTGCGAGGACTCAATACCGCTGCGACCTTGTGGTGTTCTGCCGCAATCGGGGTATTGGCTGGTCTTGGACATCTGTTAGAAGCGACAATCGGAGCGTGCGTTATTCTGGGCGCAAATCTGTTGTTGCGTAGTGTTGGCCAAATGATCAATAAGCAAAGTATGGACAGTGCGACCGAAGTTGAACAAATGTACCGCCTTTCTATCGTCTGCCAGGCAGATGACGAAGTTCATGTTCGAACGCTGATGCTGCATATGCTCAATGGTATGCCGCAATTGGTGATTCAGTCACTGCACAGTGAAGATATTCCGATCGCCGGACAATTAGAGGTGCGAGCTGATCTGATTGCTTCACCCAATAATTTAGTACAACTGGAGCAAATCGTCAGTCGGATCAGTTTAGAAAAAGGTGTTAGCGCGGCACGTTGGGCGGTATTGCATAGAGTGGAAGAATAATGTTGCCGTGACAGGTCAGTATTGGCGAGGGTAGCATTACCATCCATTAATACAAAAAACGGGGAAAGTCATTTTATTGTTCTATGTCAAGAATAACGCCGCGTGCTATTGGATGCGGCGTTTTTGTTTTCTCATCACCGTTTTTTGAAGTACGTTGATTGCTGGCGTACATGAACAGTCAGAGTGGCATAAAATGACGGCTGCCCCCTATTTTTTGCGCTTGTCCTCTATACCAGTTTTGTCAGTTGTTAAATGCGACAACGCAATCAGGATCACAACCATGAAAAAGAACTACCACTTGCTCCTCATCGATCCACAAAATGATTTTTGTGATTTGCCAGCTACTTATCTGATGTCGGATCCTGCGAGTGGTGAGTCTGTTATCCCAGCGTTAGCAGTACCGGGCGCGCATGCAGATATGCAACGGGTAGCGCAGTTGATTAGACAAGGTGGCGCTGGTTTGAGTGCGATCAGCATCACATTGGATTCCCATCACCGCTATGATATTGCGCATCCCGGTTTTTGGGTAAATCAGGATCAGCAGCCGGTCACACCGTTTACACAAATTTCAGCATCTGCCGTCCGCGCACGGCAGTTTTTGCCACGAGATCAGCAAGCGTTACCGCGAGTTCTGGATTATCTGGATGCGTTAGAAAAAAACGCTCGTTACCAACTGATGGTTTGGCCTGTACATTGTGAAATAGGGTCTTGGGGGCAATGCGTGCATGTCGATGTGCGTGCGGCCTATAATCATTGGGAAGATGTGCATTGCACCTCAGTTCAGAAAATGACGAAAGGCGCTAATCCATGGACAGAGCACTATTCAGCCCTCATGGCTGAGGTACCGGATGCGAATGATCCGGAGACACAGTTAAACCAGCAACTATTACAAAGCTTACGTAACTCAGACCGTGTTTATATCGCTGGTGAGGCAGGCAGTCACTGTGTGAAGGCCAGTGCCGAGCATATTGTCGAGAATCTGTCGCCGACAGAAAGAACAAAGCTGGTGTTAGTGACGGATGGTATGAGTCCGGTTGCTGGCTTTGAAGACGTGCAGACGGTGTTTCTGAGCGACATGCAGGCACGTGGTGTACGTCTCGCTACGGCCGCAGAAGTGCTCGCGGAGCTGATGATAAATAGTGCTTCTTAATGCAATCTACAATTGGTTTCTTGCAAACACAAGACCAGATGTTAAGTGCGGGTACAGTAGCCCCAAGACCAAGGAAATCAATGAAACCAGTTGTTCGCAGTCTGTTAGAGACCGATTTATATAAATTTACCATGTGGCAAGCATTGCTGCATAAGCATCCTGATGCACAGACCGAGTATGTCTTTGTCTGCCGTAACACCCCCGCTTATCCATTGGCTGAGCTATGCGCTGATGTCGAGCGTGAAATTGATTATTTGTGTTCGCTGCGCTTCACCGAAGAAGAGCTCGATTATTTACGATCACTGCGTTTTATCAAAAGTGACTTTACCGATTTTTTGACATTATTTCATTTTCAGAGAAAGTTCATTCATGTCAGTACCGATGGTGATCAACTCGACATTACCACCAAAGGACCGCAAGTCCATGTCATGGGTTTTGAAATTTTTGTACTACACATCGTCAACGAACTGTATTTTCGGCGCTTGCAGACAGCGACAACGCTAACGGAGGCACGTCAGCGACTTACCGCCAAGATTGCACGATTGCATGAATTTGAAAAAGAACCAGCGCTCGCACATCCGTTTGAATTTTCCGATTTTGGTTTGCGTCGGCGGTTTTCCGGTGAGTGGCATGATGAAGTGATCGAGACACTGGCACGCGAAGTTCCGCAATTTTTTAAAGGGACTTCTAATGTGTATCTCGCAAAAAAATTCAAATTATTCCCAATCGGTACAATGGCGCATGAGTACTTACAGTCCTACCAGGCGTTTGGCGTGCGCTTACGCGATTTTCAGAAAGCAGCATTAGAAGATTGGGTGCAGGAGTATCGCGGTGACCTTGGTATCGCTTTGACTGATGTGGTTGGAATGGATGCTTTTCTCGCTGATTTTGATTTGTATTTTGCGAAATTATTTGATGGTTTGCGTCATGACTCTGGCGATCCGGTCGTGTGGGGAGAAAAAGCGCTGGCGCATTATGCGAAGTTGCGGATTGATCCGCATACCAAGCGTCTGGTATTTTCTGATGGACTTGATTTTGATACGGCATTTTCTTTGTACCGTCACTTTGCCGATCGCACGATGCCGGCTTTCGGTATTGGTACCAATCTCACCAATGATACGGGCATTGCGCCGTTAAACATCGTCATGAAGCTCACATCGTGTAACGGACAATCGGTTGCGAAGCTGTCTGATGCCGCAGGCAAGACTTTATGCACAGATGAGACCTTTCTTGCGTATTTGCGGCAAATTTTTAATCATCCTGTCATCTGATCAGCGGACAATTTGCCACTTATCTATCAACGGCATAACAGAATAAAATGATCACTCGTCCAACAATGAAATACCTGCTATCTGCGTCACTGGTATTGATGTTAGCTGCCTGCAACCAACCTTTGAAGTCTTTGGTGCCAGAAGTGCCAGTGAGCACCACTCAAGCACAACGCCCACCTGTGATTCTGGTATCGATTGATGGATTTAAGCCAGAGTATTTGCAGCGTGGCGTAGCCCCAACCTTAAGCACGCTGGCTGATCAAGGTGTGTTGGCCGATGTGATGCGACCGTCGTTTCCTTCCATTACCTTTCCGAATCACTACACGCTGGTAACCGGCTTGCGTCCCGATCACCACGGTATAGTTGGCAATACGATGGACGACCCGCAGATACCAGATCAGCATTTTAGTCTGGGAAATCACGCCGCAGTTGTTGATCGCCGCTGGTGGGATCAGGCCGAACCAATATGGGTTACTGCTGAAAAGCACGGCGTGCATGCCGCGACGATGTTTTGGCCTGGTACGGAATCAGATATTCAGGGTGTTCGCCCCACCGAATGGCGCCCCTTTGATGGCAAGCTGCCACCTGCAAGTCGGGTTGACGTGCTGCTGGGGTGGATGGATAAACCTGCGGCACAACGCGCTGGTTTTTTTACGCTGTACTTTGATGACGTCGATCACGCCGGACATGAGTCTGGTCCTGACTCGTCGCAGGTGACCGAGGCGGTAGCAAAAGTCGATCAGGCCCTGAACCGCTTAATGGCTGGGCTTGCGGCACGCCAGATCACAGCCAATATCGTGATTATATCCGACCATGGCATGGCATCAACGAGTGCTGATCGGGTGATTTATCTGGACAAATTCATCGCCACGAGCAACTTCAAGTTGGTCACCTCGGGTACTTATGCTGGGATTGATCCACTTCCGAGGCAAGCGTCCCTGGTTAATAAGGCGCTGGTCAAAAAACATGACCACATGGCATGCTGGAATAAAGCGGATATTCCAGCCCGTTATCAGTATGGTAAACATCCACGAGTGCCAGCGATTGTCTGTCTGGCCGACGTGGGTTGGCTCATCTTTGGCGCTGAAGATCCCAAAATTCATGCCAACGGTGGTTCTCATGGCTATGACAATATGACCAGAGAAATGGGTGCTTTATTCATCGCTAACGGGCCTGCCTTCAAACAGCATGTAAGCTTGCCAGCATTTGATAATGTCGATGTGTATCCGTTAGTCATGAGATTGATCGACGTGCCCGCCTTACCATCGGATGGCAGTCTCACATCGACTGCTGCTGCTTTACGCTAAGTTCTTCAAATTCAGTGGCTGCATGCGATTCAGATATTTGACCAGGATACGGTAGGTGTCTCGGTCAAATCTGGGTTTGCCCGACTCCAGCAAGGTCTGGATTTCAGCCTCATCTTTGGCACGCCCAAGATAGCACCAGGCTTCAATGACGTGATAGACGTTCCCTTCTTTGAACGTGGCTGGTCCGTTGAACGGCCACGCTTTTAGCTTCATTTCGCCGAGTGCTTCGATCAGTCGCAGATTGTGTTGGAGCGGCGATTCTTGGCCGACACAGGCACCTTTACATTGCTTTAACTGACGCGCAAAACAGGGCTTGCCTGCGCCACCTTTTTCTAACCCCAGCGTTGCCGCACACAATTGAAATTGTTTTACCGCTTGCAATAAAAATTCACGCGCACTGGCACCGCTTTTAAAGAGGCCGTACAGCTGTTCTTGTCGCCCGAGATCTAGATCGCGTCCATACGCTAGTTGTGGCTGCAATAGACCCGATCCCATATCCACCAAGCGCCAGGAGCAGAACTCGGTGTTACGACGTAACTGGCGATTGAGCGTCGGCTGCTTTTCTTTGATCAAACGCGCTTCGGTGATTAAGGCATCGACTTCGCCTTCACATTCTATCCATTCAATATCTCGCACCTGGAGAGAGATATTCATTTCTTTGGCGATTGCGTGATCAGAAGAAAAATGCGATAACACGCGCTGGCGCAGGGTGTTACTTTTACCGATGTAAAGCGGCAAACGGTTTTCTGCGTAGAACAGATAAACGCCATAACCTTTAGGTAACTGGTCGACAATATCAGCATCCAGATGCGGTGGTAAACTGGAACGGGTAGTGAGTTCTTTGACTGTCGCTGTCAGTTGATCTTCTGGTAACGAGGTTTCTAAGGTACGCCAGAATTGATAAATAGCATCCGCATCACATAAAGCGCGATGACGATCACCTTCTCCCGTGATCTGGTGGCGTTCCATAATGCTGTCGAGATTATGCTTGGCAAATTGCGGAAACAATTTGCGTGATAATTTGAGGGTGCATAGCACCGTTGAGCGGAACGATTGATCTAAGCGCTTACATTCGTTCTTCAGAAAGCCGTAATCAAAACGGGCATTGTGCGCGACAAAAATATGACCTTGTAATCTTGCCAGTACATCGTCAATGACTTGTGCAAACGTAGGTTGATCCGCGACCATGGCATCGCTGATGCCAGTCAACTGTTCCACAAAGGGGGGAATCGGTGCTTCGGGGTTCAGGAGCTGGCTCCAGCGCTCAACCTTGATACCATCGTAGGTGACGATCGCGATTTCGGTAATGCGATCACGGGTTGCAATCGTGCCTGTAGTTTCCAGGTCGACAAAGGCCAGCGGGCGTGCAAGTAGGGTTGACATCGTTGCTCATTCAATAAATTTCCCGCCATTGTATCCCCTGCGGCAAATTCTGGCGCTATCAGGGAGTTAATGCGTGTCTCAGCTTTGGAATTCCTGCTCTACGCGAATCATGCACAATGAACCATTTTTCTTCATCCTGCATCGAGGAGTGTTGTTATGTCCGCTGTGTCTCTACTGCCAGTTCCCGCTCATGTACTTGATGCCGCAGGGCAGGTCGCATTTGGAAAATATACCGGTGCGATTGCTGAGATCGACTGGTTGGCGCTGGGTGCACCGTATCAGCGTAGTCGGTGGTGGCGACGCACGCATCATAAGCGCTGGCAATATCTGGCATTGGCGACGGAGGAGATTTTCTGTGGCGTTGCTATCGTTGATGTCGGCTGGACAAATACCGCCTTCGCTTATGTGTTTGACAGGAAGCAGAAACAGTTGATTGGTCGTTTTTCGCAGGATGGCTTGCCCGGCATGACCGCACACGTGAATAATCGCCCTTCACATGGTGCTGCCAGCCATTTTCAATGTTTAGGTAAGCGCATTGATTTTAGCATCTCGACAGACGGCGAAGCGATCCTTGACGTCGATTGCCATAAGTTCTCACTTCACGCCGCGTTTTGTCTACGAGAGGCGGCACCTAGTCTGACAGCGATTGGTCCAGTTGAGGGCGGTAGCGTGCATGCAACGGTGAAATCGTCTGGCATCCCGCTGCAGGGTGTTGTCGATGTTGCTGGACGCCAGTTTTTGTTGGACGGCGGCATAGGCAGTAGCGATTACAGCAATGGTTTTCTAGCACGCGAAACGGCATGGCGCTGGGCTTCTGCACATCAATTGGAGATCGGATTTAACTTGCAGGCAGGTTATTTTGGGGAAAGCGAAAATGCGCTCTGGCTCGATGGTGAACTGATTGCTTTAGGTGCAGCACGCTTTGAATTTGATCCTGCATGTCCCATGGGTATCTGGCATATCACAACGGATGATGGCTTACTGGACGTGTATTTTCAGCCAGAAGGATGTCGGCAGGAAAATAAGAATCTGCTGATTGCGGCGAGTCGTTATATTCAGCCCATTGGGACTTTTCGTGGTTGGGTGAGGGCGCATGTGGATGCGCCAGCACGGGCGATTGCTGATCTGGTGGGTGTTACCGAAGATCATTATTCAAGGTGGTGAATAGTGACTGAGAGACAATAAGCACAGTCAGTGCGCTATTTCTGCCTCCCTTTTTTTGCGTAAAGCTTGATCTAGCCGAAATGCTGATAACCCTGGGCATGCTACAAGAGTACTTTAGCGTACTTCATCTTGTTAGCCATGTTGACACTCCAGCTCAGTGACTTTTCCATCGAAGAATTTCTTGCTCATTATTGGCAGAAAAAACCAGTCCTGATCCGTCAGGGGTTTCCGGGTTTTTATGATCTCATCCGGCCTGACGAGTTGGCTGGCCTGGCGTGTGAGCCGCAGATTGAGTCGCGCTTGATTTATAAGCAGGACGGCGCTTGGCAGGCGGAGTCTGGCCCCTTTGAGAGTTATGGCCGGTTTGGGAAAAAAGACTGGACGCTGGTTGTGCAGGCAGTCGATCACTGGTCGCCGGATGTGGCTGATCTGGTGCAGGCATTTTCATTTATCCCTAAATGGCGTCTGGACGACGTGATGATCAGTTATGCCACCAACGGTGGCGGCGTTGGCCCACACATTGATTTGTATGACGTCTTTATCTGTCAGGGATCTGGTCGGCGTCACTGGCGGGTCGGTGAGCGTGGCGATCATCGTCAGTTTGCTGCACACCCAGCTTTGCTGCACACAGCGCCTTTTGACGCGATCATTGATGCTGAACTGATCGCGGGCGATATCTTGTACATCCCACCTGGTTTTCCACATGACGGCATTTGCCTTGAAAACTCCATGAGTTTTTCTGTCGGGTTCCGAAGTAAGTCGGCGCGCGACATGCTCAGCGGATTGGCAGATCACCTGATCGATAACGAATTAGGGTCCGCCTTGATTAGCGATGCCGGACGGCCATTACATACGGAACAAGGGCATATTAATCGGAGCGACATGGCGTTGATGAAAGCGCAAATGCAAGCGGTTCTGGACGATGAGCTGGTGATGGCTGATTTTGTGGGTAGTTTTTTATCTAAAACAAAATGCGAGCTTGATTTGCAGGCACTGGAGGATGAGATCACGCAGGATGATTTGCTTGATCTGTTGCAAAACGAAGGTCTACGCCGGACGGGGGGCTTGCGGTGCTTCTATCTGGATCAGACGATTGATCAGGGTGTTTGCTACGTCGACGGACAGCGCTACGAGTTTGGTTCATCAGCACGCGAGTCGGTAATTGCTTTGTGTGATAACGATGAAGTGGATGAGGAGATGTTGGAGGGTGGTTTGCAGCTCTCAGGGTTTGTTGCAGCATTGCTTGAGTGGGTGAATCAGGGGTATTGGTATGCGGAGTGATGGTTGCTCCATAAGTAGTCTTTCTCCGCGAAGACGGGATACCCAGCCCTACCTTGTTGCTTGCATTGGATAACGTTACTTCATGCTTTAAAGAGATAAAAAAACGGCGTTCAGATTATTCTGAACGCCGTTTCGTCGTATTTATCGGTACGTTATGGTGCGCCAGATTTATTCCGGCAACGCGACCCGGTTATCGGTACTGAACTGGTAATCGCGGAACACATGTTCTGCAGTCAACAATTGGTAGCTGCCGTCTGCGTGTTTGCGGGTGGTATCTTTGAGGCGATACGTAGTTTGTCCGCAGGTCCAGCAATTGAAGTTACGCATGTGCGTGCACAGGCAAGTTTTGTCCATGACAACTACTTTTTTGGCATCAGGGTGCGCGGCGACTTCGCGGTTGTATGAGGTAATGTACGCACAGTTACCGTTGCCATCGAGCAGATAACCATAGGATTCGCAGCCGGGGCGAATTCCGTCACCGATGGCAGGGGTATTTTTTAACATCCGCATTGGATAGCCCGTTGGCGAGATATGATTGACTTCGATGTCTTCTTCGCTGGCTTTAAAGTATTCTTGCTTTACGTCATCTGGCAAGCCGCATTCGTTCGTGACGGTAAAGCGGGTCGCCACCTGTACAGCGGATGCGCCATTTTCCAAGAAAGAGACTGCATCGCTGCCAGTAAAAATACCACCAGCGGCAATCAGTGGGATATCCAAGTTTTCGGCTTTTAAATAAGCAGCAATTTCTGTGATGATCGTTTGCAAATCGTAAGTTGCCCAGTCATCACCAAAACCCAGATGGCCACCAGCTAACGGACCTTCGACGATAACATAGTCAGGCAGACGGTTTATTTTGGCGTTCTTACGCAAGAATAATTGCAATGCGCGCAATGAAGAAACGATGATTCCTAGCTTTGCTTCGCGGAAACGTGGGTGCTCAGCCATGAGGCCAAACGAACTCAGATGCAGACCTGCACTCAAGGTAATGCCGTCAATCCCGCCATCCAGCGCTGCTTCGAGGCGTACTTTCAGGGTCTCACGCGGACCGTTCATGGTCAGCTTTTCCATGCAATTGACAAAAATCATGCCAGTGCCTTGTTTGGCTTCCATGGTCTTACTGACATGCATACGAGTCGCATCAGCCAAATGCTCAAGATTGAATTTGATGTCAGTCTTGTCGCTATTATTGATGTTGTATTTGTAGTACTTCGTTTTTTCTTTGATGTAACTGGTATCAAAACGACGGTCAGTGACGTCATGTACCATCGCATCAGAAATGTGACCAATACCGCCGAGACGTGCCGCCACCAGTGCTAATTCTGCAGTGGAAATATCAACACCCATCCCACCAATCATGATAGGAACCAGTTCATCTTTGCCTAGCTTCAGGCGGAAATCATCTACTCGTTTCATTGCTATCCTTGACACATTGAGCTTAAAGGTCACACCCAAGTCCGGTTTTTTTCAGTGGGTGAAGCCGTCATTCAGAATGAAGGCGACCCAGATTGTAAGCCAGTCGGGGTATGTGCTGTGAATAATTTAAATACCAAATTCAGCGCATAGGTGATCTGAAAATTGCGAAAAAACCGCACAAAAAAATTGCCATATATTTAATTTTTTTGATGTTGCATACAGCTAGACGATGTTGAATGGAAAATAATCAAATTTAGACTAATTTCTCTAATTTCAGTTCTCGACTAAATTTTGCTACATGGCTTTCGAACAGGGCAAAAAATTTTTTTAACGAATTATTTTTTACGTAATCTTGATATTGATCAAATGCATTTTAGAGGTTTTTGGCACTCTCAGAAGTATATCCTGCGTTGTCGAATGTGCCTGATAACTGTGTCATGGCAATGACAAGTGTATGCGGAGAAATGTTCATTCGTTTTTTGAGCAAATAGTTTTATTGAGTGGTGTCGTCCTTGTTGCGTTACCTGCACTACCAGCGAAGTTTCCTCCAACCTGTTTGTTGGACCGGTGTTAAAAATGTCCACGCTAGGAAGCGGCTTTGTTTATTTCCTTGTGCCATTGCAATTTCACGTTGCTCTTGTACGCCAACACGCTTGAGTATTACTTTTAATGGCGCCAGATTGGCCGACTTGGAAACTAGGCAAGTGAACCAGAAGCAACGTCCTGAGAGGGCCGTACTTTCTTTGATCATGCGCTCGATAAACGCCAGCTCTCCACCTAGACACCACAGTTCAGCGCCTTGACCACCAAAATTTAAGACGGGTGTAGCTGAATCGTTTGTAAATTTTTTGCTGAGATTATTCCATTTTCGTTGTGTACCTTCTTGCGCTTCTGCTAAAGATCCGTGAAAAGGCGGGTTGCACATCGTCAGGTCAAACCAATCGTCAGGCGCGATGATGTTATTAAAGATCGTGTTTGGATCGTGTTGCAAACGCAGCGTAATTTGGCTTGAAGACGCCGGATTGCTATCGAGTATCTTCTGGACATTGCTGAGTGAATCGGCATTGATGTCTGAGGCAACAAAATGCCATCCATACTCAGCGACACCCAGCAGAGGGTAGATGCCACTGGCACCAGTTCCGATGTCTAGGACGGTCAGTCGCTGTTTTTTTGGGAGTTTGCCCTGATGACTCTGACGCAAAAGGTCTGCCAGATAGTGAATGTAGTCGGCGCGCCCAGGTATTGGTGGACAAAGCTGCCCGTCAGGAATATCCCATTCAGTAATGCCGTAGTCCGTCTTGAGAATCGCCGCATTGAGTGTTTTAACCGCCAATGGATCGGCAAAGTCAATGCTGGTCTGTCCATGTTGATTCAGGCTGATGAATGGTGTTAGCGAAGGGGTGCTCTGACGCAAGCGTTCAAAATCATATTGACCTTGATGACGGTTGCTGTGATGAAAAGGATTTTTTTTGATAGACATGTGTAACAGAACAGTAAAAGCAATAAGAGCAGTCAAACGTTTGTATGTGATCTGACCTGAGCGGCATCAGCTTCGCTCTCGGTATTGTAAGCCGCTCCACGCCTATTTCTATTGATTGCTTGCCTAATCATCTTCAATTCAAACTTATTTCGATACATTGCGAATTAGGTAGTAGATCTTTAGGACGCGAAAATGTCTGGTTTAAATAGAGATGCGTTTCTAATATGAAAAAAATTCCAGCATTTTCATGCGCTTGTCACAAACTCTCGCGACACTAGCAACTGACTTCAGGACTAACTCAACATTATTCTGGCACGGGCATCCTTTGCACAAACAATGTTGGCTAGGTCTTTGATACTTGCGACAACACGTTAAACAATGCTTTAACACAGATGATATTGACTATCGTGTTTTATACAGTTAACAAAAACTTTCCTCAACGGAGATGTGAAATGATGAAATTGCGTTCGATCGCGCTGGCGTGTTCGATACTGGCACTTGCCGCCGGTTGCAGTAAAGGGTCTTCCAGTAATACGACTTCTTCCAGTGTCGTCAGTGTGACAGGTGTTGCTGCTGCTGGATATCCATTAGCTGGCGTTGTTATTAGCGCGACTGATGCGACCGGTACCATTACGACCTCTGCAGTGACAGATGCTGCTGGGCATTACGTACTAAGCCTGGCTGGCACGGCACCCTATTTATTGACTGCACCTTATACTGACGTCGATGGCACGCCTGCGGTGCTCTCTGCCGCGATTAGCCCGAGCGTTGTTTCTGGTCAGACCGTCGCAGTACAGGCAAACCTAAATCCACTGACGTCATTGATCTCTCAGCGCGTCATCGGCATTGTTCCAACGAGTAGCACAGTCGCTGCTGCGACAGTAGCGAAAATCAGTGGCGCTCAGATTACTGCTGCCGAGCAAACTTTCAGTACCTTGTTACAGCCTGTTTATACGGCGTTGTCAATTCCGACAACAGAGACGACTGATCCAATCGGCTCAACGGCATATAAAGCAGGTACTGCAGACCCATTGGATAACTTGTTCAATATTTCCCGTTTTAATGTTCACAACGGTACGATCAGTATTGGTACAGATGCCAATAAAACAGTATTAAATGTGCCAGCAACAGGCACCTTGTCAACCACCGTGCCTACAAACTCAGTGGCCTCACTCACTGCATTAGCGACAGGCGCGACAACGACGCCAATTACCAATGTGATCGTGGTGATCGGCGAAAATCAAACCTTTGACGGTCTTTTTGGTGCCTATTCTGCGCCACAAGGGCAAACTATCAAGAACTTGCTGTCACAAGGCATTATTAAAGCAGACGGCACACCAGGTCCTAATTTTGCGCTGGCGTTACAAAATCAGGGCGCAGCTCAGAGTACTTATACTGTTTCCCCGACACGTGGCGCAGCCTATCCAACTTTGCCACAACCGTTACAGATTGGTGAATTAACGCTAAGCTTTCAGACCTTGGGTGGAACAGCCGACACCCGGTTCCCAGCGACATTACCTAGTGGACCATTCCAGATCACGTCTTATGTTCCTTATGGCGTCACTGCAACCAATCCGCTCGGAGTAACGACAGGTGATCCTGTACATCGCTTCTTCCAAATGTGGCAACAAACGGGCGGCACAAATGCGAAGCTCGACATGTTTACATGGATTGCCGCCAACACTGGTCAAGGTGGTGATACGCAAGGCGTCACAGCAGCGAATCCAGCGCAAGGTGGCGAGTTGATGGGGTTTTTCAATATGGCGACGGGCGATGCGCCATATTTCAATTCATTGGCTCAAACTTATGCACTGAGTGACAATTATCATCAGTCAATCATGGGTGGCACTGGTGCGAATTTCTTTGCAATGGCAACTGCTGACGTTCCCTATTTCAACACCAACGGCACGATTGCCGTACCGCCCGCCAATCAGATCGAAAATCCAAACCCGCAATCAGGTACGGCTAACTTTTACATCAAAGACGGCTATAGCGGCGGTTCTTACGTTAACTGCTCGGATACTACGCAACCAGGTGTTGCTTCGATCCTGTCAGTTCTGACGAAAAATGGTGTAACAAGTAACTGTGACGCCGGCAAGTACTACCTGGTCAACAACTATGCACCAGGTTACGATATGAATGGTAACGTTCAGCCTATCGGAACAAATAATTACAACTACCCACCACAAACTGTGCCAACCATTGCCGAAGCATTGGCAAACAAAGGTGTTACATGGAAATGGTATACCGGCGGGCGTGAATTAGCGGATGTGACGAGCGATGCTGCAGCGTTTGGTGTTCCTCTTACGGTAGCGCAGGCGGCACAATACAACGCGATCGGCGATCCACTGGTGGCCTCTAAAAATGTCATGACGTCGACAACGCTAAAAGCAGGTCTGGCGGGCTTAACAACGTTCTTCAGCGACGTCCAAAAAGGCACATTGCCAGCGGTATCATTTGTTGTTCCGAAAAATCTCGATAGCGGTCATCCAGGTTATTCTGTACCAGCGAAATATGAATACTTCTTACAAAATCTGATTGCGAAGGTAAAAGCTAATCCAACATTGTGGGCGCATACAGCGATTATTGTGACAACGGATGAAGGTGGTGGACACTTTGATACAGGTGCGATTCAGAACATCGATTTCTTTGGTGATGGCCCACGTATTCCATTCCTGATCGTATCGCCTTATGCACGCACTAACTACATTGATCACACTTATCATGATCATACGTCGGTGATGAAGTTTATCGAGCGCAACTGGAAATTGTCGCCGTTGTCTAATCGCAGCCGTGACAACCGGCCAAATCCAGCAATGATGAGCACCAATCCTTACCTGCCAGCAAATGCAGGTGCCATTGGCGACTTGACAACGATGTTTAATTTCTAATCCCTTGTCGTGACATCAAACGGAGTGAATGCCTGGCATTGACTCCGTTTTTCTTTTCCAGAAATTTCTGAAAAAAATTGACGTACCAGAATGGTATGACGCGAAAAGCATTGCACAGCAATGTGTTTTCACAAGTTTCTTATTGTTGAGGTTGGTCGTTATGTGTACTCGTCGTCAAACGTTCGTTCTTTCGGTATTGCTATTGTTAAGTGCCTGCCATAAACAGACAGAAGCACCTGTCAAGCCAGCTGCGAATCATCCACAGCAGCCTGCTGCTGCAAAAAAAGTCTGGGTTGATTATCCAAGCCCAGAAACACCATTAAGCCCGCAAGCACAATTAGGTAAACAGTTATTTTTTGATGTTTCGTTGTCGGCATCAGGAAAGATGTCGTGTGCTACCTGCCACCAACCCGACCACGCCTATGCACCAGCGAATAATCTCGCTGTTCAGCTTGGCGGACCAGATATGCAGCAAGCGGGAACCAGAGCCGTACCATCGTTGCGCTATCTTGGCTTTACACCAAAATTTACGCGTCATTTTTATTTGCCTGCCAGTGAAGGCCTTGAAGATGAAGGCCCGACCGGTGGTTTTACACACGATGGCGCAGTAGATTCGCTGAGCAAACAGGCCGCGGTACCACTCCTAGCTGCCAATGAAATGGCCAACCTCACAGCAGAGAGTTTTACGGAGAGGCTTCAGCATAGTCCGGTTGCTTCTGAATTTATCAAGGTGTTCGGTGCGGATGCCTTAAAGAATGCCACATTGGCATTGGAGCAAGCAGGCAATGCGCTGGAGTCTTTTCAGACTGAAGACTATAGTTTTCATCCGTATACGAGCAAATATGACGCTGTCGTCTCTGGAGAAGCACAGCTCACCGACGCCGAGTCGCGCGGCTTTATTGTTTTTCATGATCCAGGTAAAGGTAACTGTGCCAAATGTCATATCGACCGTATCGGCGGTGGCGGACGCCCTGCACAATTTACCGATTATGGATATGAAGCAATCGGTGCCCCTCGTAACTCGGACATACCCGCCAATAAAAATGCAGCGTATTTCGATCTCGGACTATGCGGTCCAGTGCGTCAGGATCTGAGTAAAGAAACTAGTTACTGCGGTATGTTTAAAACACCGACCTTGCGCAATGTGGCGACCCGTCAGGTATTTTTGCATAACGGTGTTTTTAAGAGTCTCGATGATGTGATTCATTTTTATGCTGAGCGTGATATCAAGCCAGAAAAATGGTATCCAAAAGTGAATGGGAAAATCGTGATGTATAACGATGTACCTAAAAAATACCAAGAAAATGTGGATCGTTTTACGGCACCATTTAACCGCAAAAAGAGCGACAAGCCAGCGATGACTGAAGAAGAAATGCAGGATCTGCTGGCATTCCTCAAAACGCTGGACGATGGCTACCGGAAAACGGTAAAACAATAAAAATAACCATTCTGAACTTCAGAATCACTAAAAAAATTAGTCCAGCGACAAAAAAATTACGGCGTGTCGCTGGACCTCAATTTCTGCATCAATCCCCCCCCGTTCTCACTTTTCTCAGCGCCCAAAACGTGTTTCACCGACACGTTCATTTCCTCATCATCCACATCTTCACCGTCATACCAGCAATGTTGTAACAATATTAAGGCGATGAGCTACAGCTT
>Ga0209913_1000175_pt1 | contig 66056 bp, 54 predicted proteins | sample PersoiDNA2013203_FD_185805 | JGI IMG/M metagenome (GOLD analysis project Ga0209913, IMG submission 185805) | Permafrost soil microbial communities from the Arctic, to analyse light accelerated degradation of dissolved organic matter (DOM) -... | ecosystem: Environmental > Terrestrial > Soil >...
GCGAACACCACCGATTCGGCCAGCGGCACAAACAGGTAGCGGGCCACACCGGTCAGGAAGAACATGGGCACGAACACGATGCAGATGCACAGCGTGGAGACAAAGGCCGGCACGGCGATCTCGCCGGCCCCTTCCAGAATCGCCTGCTCCAGCGGCGTGCCCAGGTGCAGGTGGCGCTCGATGTTCTCGATGGTCACGGTGGCGTCGTCCACCAGAATGCCCACCGCCAGGGCCAGGCCGCCCAGGGTCATGAGGTTGATGGTCTCGCCCAGGGCGAAGAGCATCAGGATGGCCGACAGCACCGACAGCGGGATCGACACCGCGATGATGCAGGTGCTGCGCCAGTTGCCCAGGAACAGCAGGATCATGGCCGCCGTCAGGCAGGCGGCGATCAGCGCTTCATGGATCACCCCGCTGATGGCGGCCTTCACGAACAGCGACTGGTCGAACAAAGGGGTGATCTTCAGGTCCGGCGGCAGGGTCTGGGCCACCGAGGGCAGCAGCTCGCGCAGCTTGGTGACGATCTCCAGGGTGGACGAGCTGCCGTTTTTCAGCACCGACAGCAGCACGCCGCGGCTGCCGTCCTGGCGCGCGATGTTGGTCTGGGGGCTGAAACCGTCGCGCACATTGGCCACGTCGCTGAGGGTGATGGTGGTGCCGTTGCTGGAGCGGATGGGCAGGGCGTTCAGGCCCTCCAGCTTGTCGGGTGAGCCATTCATGGACACCGTGTATTCGGTCTCGCCCAGCTTGGCCGTGCCCCCCGGCAGGATCAGGTTCTGTGCATTGATGGCATTCACCACATCCGAGGGGGTCAGCCCCTTGGCCTGCAGGGCCCGGGTGTTCAGGTCCACCGAGACCACCCGGTTCTTGCCGCCGTAGGGGAAGGGCACGGCCGCGCCGGGGATGGTGATCAGACGCGGGCGCAGAAAGTTGACGGCGGCATCGAACAGGCCCTGCTCCGACATGGACGGGCTGGCCAGGCCCAGCTGGATCACCGGGATGCTGGAGGCCGAGTACTTGATCACCAGCGGTGGCGTGATGCCCGGCGGCATCTGGCGCACGATGGCCTGCACCGAGGAGGTCACCTGGGCCAGTGCGGTCTGGATGTTGGCGTCGGGCTGGAAGAACACTTTGATCACCGCAATGCCGGCCAAGGACTGCGACTCGATGTGCTCGATGTCGTTGACCGTGGTGGTCAGCGAGCGTTCATTGACGTTGGTGATGCGGGTGCCCACCTCCTGGGCTGACAGGCCGGAGTAGTTCCAGATGATGCTGATCACCGGGATGTTGATTTCCGGAAAGATGTCGGTGGCCATGCGCATCAGCGCCAGAGGGGTGGCCAGCACGATCAGCAAGGCCATCACGATGAACGTGTAGGGTCGGCGCAGCGCAATATTGACGATCCACATGGGGCAGGCATCCGGTTGGCAGACAGGCGTGGTGCGCCCGGATCCTTCCCCTGACGGGTCTCCGGACGCTCAACGTAACCAAACATTTTGCAGGAGAAGCATGACCCAGGCCGGCGCCGGGCCATGGCTGGCCCGGCAAAGCTCAGGGTCAGTGCGGCCTTGTGCTGGTTTTTCTGAAAAAAATGCTGGTATTGATTTTTTTGGCTTGGACCGCTTTGATGGCTATGCCAGCCACTCTGCTGCCAGCAACCGGGGGGGCAGCGCGGGCGCATAGTGGTAGCCCTGGGCTTCGTCACAGCCGAGCGCCAGCAGGGTGCGGGCCTGTTCCGGGGTTTCCACCCCTTCGGCCACCGTGCGCAGCTGCAGGGCTCGGGCCATGCTGATCACAGCCGTCACGATGGCCTGGTCGGCCGGAGCGCGCAGCATGTCGTGTACAAAGCTCATGTCGATCTTCAGCTTGCCGACCGGGAAGTTCTTCAGTTGGGCCATCGAGGCATAGCCGGTGCCGAAATCGTCGATCGTCAGGTTGAAGCCCGCCGCCACCAACTGGTCGGCGACGCGTCGGGCCCGTTCGGGGTCGAGCATCATGGCGGTTTCGGTGATCTCCAGTTCGATCGCCTCGGGCCGGGCGCCGGCCATGTGAACCAACTGAACCGCGCGGGCCGGAAAGGATTCGTCACTGAGCTGGGCCGCCGACACGTTCACCGCTATTGGGGGTGGGGCGGGCGTGGTGGGCGTGCACCATGCGGCCCATTGGCGGCTGGCTTCGCGCAGGGCCCAGTCACCCAGTTGCACGATCAGCCCGCGCTCCTCTGCCACCGGGATGAATTCGCCGGGGCTGATCGGGCCCAGTTCGGGGTCGTTCCAGCGGGCCAGGGCTTCCAGGCCAGTGAGCTGATCGCTGTGCAGGTCAACCTTGGGCTGGTAATGCAGGTGCAGGCCACCGCTGTTCAAGGCCTTGGCCAGGCGGGTGGCCAGGGTGTTGCGGCGGTGCAGCCGTTCACTCATGTGCTGCTCGTACAACTCGCAGTGCCCCCCGCCCAGGGCCTTGGCCTTGAACATGGCCAGATCGGCATGTTTGAGCAGCTCCTCGACAGTCAGCCCCTGGCTGGGAAACAAGGCCATGCCGATGCTCACACCGACCTCGATCGCGTGCGCGGCAGCGCCGATCGGCTGGGCCAGGGTGTGCATGAGGTGGCGGCTGATGTGATGGGCGTCTTGCAGGCTGTCGATTTCACAGGCCACCATGAATTCGTCGCCGCCGATGCGCGCCAGCAACTGGTCCTTGCTCAGCAGGGTCTGGCAGCGGTGTGCCACCTCACGCAGCACCTGGTCGCCCATGGCGTGGCCTCGGATATCGTTGATCTCCTGCAGGCGGTCCAGGTCGAGGAACAGCAAGGCCAGTTGACGGCCGGCGCGCTCGCAGCGGTCCAGCATCTGCTGTGCCAGCACCAGGCCATGGGTCCGGTTGGGCAGCCCGGTCAGCACGTCATAGAACGCCAGGCGCTGCAGGTGTTCCGCCGCGAGATGACGCTCCGAGGTGTCGAGCAGGGTGCCGTGGCCTTTCAAGGGCTGGCCTTTCCCGTCGTACTCCAGACGTCCGCGCGTCTCCACCCAGCGCAGCCTCTGCCCGATCTGGATGCGGTGTTCCACCCGGAAAGGGGCTCCCTCCAGTGCTGCCTGCCAGGCGCTTTCGACGCTGGGGCGGTCTTCGTCATGGATGTGAGCCATCAGGGCCTGGAACGTGCAGACCTGGTCTTCAGGCCAGTTCAGGAGGCTGGTGGCCTGGGGGCTGAGCAGTATCACATCGGTGGCGACGTCGATCTGCCAGGTCCCGACGCTGGCCACCGCCTGGGCGTTGAGCAGGTCGCGGGTGAGTCGGGTCTGCTGGCGCAGGTCTTCAAACACCATCAGCAGATGGGGCTCGCCCCTGTCGGGGGTGTCGCGCAGAGGGCGTGCGGTGGCTCGCACGGGAACCGCCAGGGCCTCGGGATGGCCGCTGCGGCACAGCGTGAGGGTCTCGCAGGCCAGGTTGTGGTGGATGGACTGCTCCGCAAGTGCAACCAAGGGCGTCACATCGAGCCAATCTTGCAGGGCACTTCCTGGCAGTTCCCCGGCGGGCAGGTTCAGCAGGCTTTCCACGGCCGGGTTGGCGTACACCACGGTCATGTCCGGGGTCAGCACCAGGGTGCCGCAGGGCAGGCCGGCAAAGGCGGCATCGTAGCTGCCCAGGCGCGGCAGCGTGGGTTGGCGGTGGCGCAGCAGGGCATCGGAGGCCAGGCCCATGTCCCGCATGAGCACCTTGCTCAGGGCCAGCAACTGCTGCAGCAATTCGTCCGGTTGCTTGGCATGGGTCAGGACCATGCAGGGCAGCACGGTCTGCAGGTAGTGCCGATAGGCTTCGGCCAGCCAGCTGGGGGGCAGGTCCAGGCGGGCCATGGCCAAGCCCATCTGGTCTCGGCTTTGCCGGTAACCCTCGCCATAAGGGACCTCCGTGAGGCTGGTGAAATAGGCCGTCTGCATTTGCTGCAACTGCCTGTCCGAGGTGTCGTTGGGGCGGTGGGCTTGGCTGAGGGGTTCCTGAAGCAGGTGATGTGCGGCCGCTTGGAACACGTCGGGGCAGCTTTGGCTCAGTTGCTGATGCAGGCGTTGCAGGACGCTCAGCTCGGCGGCGGCCAGGGGCTGAAGGGGCGGGTGCTCTGGACTGCTGACGTGTGTCATGGGGGGGCCAACCTTGTGATGTGCCGTGGCCTTTGGGGAGGGGTGCCAAGCGGAAAAGACCGTGATTTATTTGAAATATATACTAAATATGAAATCAATCAAGCATTTTCTGGTTTTAATGTGATTCATATGAGATAAAAGCTTGTTTTGTGAAATTGAAATATGCCAAATGATATTTTTGGCGGCCAGTTTGATGACGGGCGGTTGGCTCTGTGGGACTTCGCTGAGCTGTGGCAGTTTTGGCAGTCGACGGGGCTGGGTGTGGCAGTATTTGGCAGTCAAATGGCTGCCAAAGTTGGATGCAAGCCAAGACCTCATGCCTAAGTCCTTGTATTCAAAGCACTTTCCCCCACAGGCCGCGCTGGCATGAAACCTGCCCTTGTCCAGCCTTGATCTGCTTGCCCGGGACCCCACCGGGCACGCCATCGGCTCAGCTGCGGCGCATCGTGCGCACTGCGGGCCTCTCACTGAACCGGGTTGCCATGGATTCCACGCCTTCCACCACGAACAAAGTCATCCCCATCGTTGCGGCGCCGCCGGACGAGACCGAGGTGTTTCTGTATGCCGCCACCAAGAAGATCCACCCCCGATCGGTCAGCGGGCTGTTTGCACGCTGGCGCTGGGGTCTGGTGTTCCTCACCCAGATCGTCTTCTATGGATTGCCCTGGCTGGAGTGGGGGCAGCGTCAGGCCGTGCTGTTCGACCTGGGGGCCCGGCGCTTCTACCTGTTCGGCATCGTGCTGTACCCGCAGGATTTCATCTACCTGACCGGGCTGCTGGTGATCTCGGCCTTGTCTCTGTTCCTGTTCACGGCGGTGGCCGGGCGCCTGTGGTGCGGCTACGCCTGCCCGCAGACGGTGTACACCGAGATCTTTCTGTGGATCGAGCGGCGCTTTGAGGGGGACCGCATGGCCCGCATCCGGCTGGACGAGGCCCCGATGTCGCTCAACAAGCTGTGGCGGCGTGGCGGCAAGCATGGGGTGTGGCTGGCCGTGGCCGTGTGGACGGGCTTCACCTTCGTGGGCTATTTCACGCCGGTGCGCACCTTGGGCCTGGAGGTCTGGACCAACACCCTGGGGCCCTGGGAGACCTTCTGGGTGCTGTTCTATGGCTTTGCCACCTATGGCAATGCCGGCTTCATGCGCGAGCAGGTGTGCAAGTACATGTGCCCCTATGCCCGTTTCCAGAGCGCCATGTTCGACAAGGACACCTTGATCGTCACCTACGACGAGGCGCGTGGCGAGCCGCGCGGCAAGCGTTCGCGCAAGGCCGATCCAGCCGCGCTGAAGCTGGGCGCCTGTGTGGATTGCGAGCTGTGCGTGCAGGTGTGCCCCACGGGTATCGACATCCGCAAGGGCCTGCAGTACGAGTGCATCGGCTGCGGGGCCTGTGCCGATGTGTGCGACACGGTGATGGACAAGCTCAACTACCCGCGCGGGCTGGTGCGCTACTCCACCCAGAACGCGGTGCGCAACGGCTGGACGCGGGCGCAGATCCTGCGCCACGTGATGCGCCCCCGGGTGCTGGTGTATGCCACGGTGCTGCTGGCGCTGACCGTGGCCCTGTTCTCCCACCTGATGCTGCGCACCCCGCTGCGTGTGGATGTGGTGCGCGACCGCGCCGCGCTGTCGCGCATCGCCCCGGGCGGCATGCTGGAGAACGTGTACCGGCTGCAGATCATGAATGCCACCGAAAAGCCCCAGACCTACCGGCTGGGCGCCACGGGCCTGGAGGGCTTGAAGGTGGCTTCTGAGGCGCTGGTGGAAGTGGGCCCGGCCGAGTCACGCTGGGTGCCGGTGCGTCTGCAGGTGCCCTATGGATCGGCCCCGGCGGGTTCGCACACCGTGTATTTCTCGATCGGCGCCGAAGGCGGCGATGCCCACGTGTCGGAGAAGTCGGCCTTCCTGGTGCCGCGCTGATCAGGGCCTGCCGGCCAGCCCGAGCGCCTTCAGGCGCCGGTACAGGGTGCGCTCGCTCAGGCCGAGTTGGCGCGCCAGGTCCTTGCGGCGGCCCTGGAAGCGCGTGGCCAGTTCGCGCAGGGCGTCGGGTGTCTGGCGAGCGGCCGGTGGCAGCGGGGCTGGCAGCGCAGCGCCAGCCCATGGGCGATCTGGGGCCCCGGCCTGCAGGGTGTCCGGCGGCAGGTGGGCCAGGCCGATCACACCATCGTCGGCGAACAGGCGCGCCCGATCGATCACGTTGCGCAGCTCGCGGATGTTGCCCGGCCAGGCGTACTGCTGCATGCAGCGCAGCGCCTCGGCGTCGACCCGGTGGCGCAGACGGCCGGCCGGGCTGCGCGCCAGGATGGATTCCACCAGCAGCGGGATGTCGTCGGCGCGCTCGCGCAAGGCGGGCAGGTGCACCGGAAAGGCGTTGATGCGGTAGTACAGGTCTTGCCGGAACTGGCCTTGCTCGACCATGCGCGCCAGCGGCTTGTGGGTGGCTGCCACCAGGCGGAAATCGGCGCGCAGGGTCTCGATGCCGCCCACCCGCCGGAAGGTGCCCGATTCGATCAGGCGCAGCAGCTTGACCTGCATGCTCAAGGGCACGTCGCCCATTTCATCGAGGAACAGCGTGCCCCCGGTGGCGGTTTCCACCAGCCCTTTCTTGCGGTGGGTGGCGCCGGTGAAGGCCCCTTTCTCGTAGCCGAACAACTCGCTTTCGAACAGCGTCTCGGTGAATCCCGAGCAGTCCACCGTCACAAAAGGGCCGTCGGCGCGTTCGCTGGCCTCATGCAGGGCGCGCGCAAACAGATCCTTGCCGGTGCCTGATTCGCCCAGCAACAGCACCGGCAGGTTCGAGGGCGCCACGCGCTGCAAGGCGGCCAGGGCCTGGGTGAACGCGACCGAGTGCCCCACCAGACCGTCGGCCCGCACCTGGGGCGAAGCACTGCGCAGCGTCGCCAGGCGCTCGACAAAGGCGATCACCTGGCCCTGGTGGTCCTGGATGGGGCGCAGTTCGACGTCCACATGCTCCAGCCCGCGCGGGGTGTGGTGCACATGCAGCACGCGATCGGCGCGGCGTCGCTCCAGGGCGTGGCGCATCGGGCAGTGCTCGCCGGCCTGGTCGCAGGGCACGTCATAGTGGTGCGACACCTCATAGCACTTGCGCCCGAGGGGCGAGGCATCGGCCACCCCGAACTGGCGCCGGTAGGCGGTGTTGGCGGCCAGGATGTTGTAGGCCGGGTCGAGCACCATCATCGGCGCGGGGTCGTGTTCCAGGAAGGACAGCAGCGCGTTGAGCTCGTCCGGGGAGGGCAGTGGCGCCGTGGGGCGGAGCAGGGGGCGGGTGCGGGGCATGGCAGGCAGTGGCTGGGCAGTGACTGCCAATACTGCCAAAGAAATGGCAGTTCAGGGGGAATCGGAAAGCGGGAGGGGCGGGTGCCGGGCCGCCACTCAGGGGCGCCCGGTGAGGATCTGGAAACCCCACATCAACAGGCCCGGGATCACCACCGGCAGGGTCAGGAACAGGAACACCGAGGTGAACTGGGCCAGCACGAACAGGTCGATCAGGGTCTGCTTGGCCCATTCCAGCAGATCGACTTCCCAGAAACGAAGCGGCTTGTTGTTGCTCATGACGCCCTCTTTTCATGGCCGCAGGGCGCGGTCAGTGCTTCATTTTTAGCACAGCGGTGCGCATCTGCAAGGGCTTTGGCCGCACCGGGCCGGGCCACGGCCCGGCGCTGAGGCGCTCAGCCTCCGGCAGCCAGGGTCTTGAAGACCTCGCGGGCGGCGGCCACGGTCTGGGCGATGTCGTCGGCGCTGTGGGCACTGCTCACAAAGCCGGCCTCATACAGCGCCGGTGCGATGTAGACGCCGCGGTCCAGCAGGCCGTGGAACAGCTGGTTGAAGCGGGCGCTGTCGGTCTTCATGACGGTGGCGTAGTTCTGCGGCAGCTCCGGCATCAGGAAGAAGCCGAACATGCCGCCCTGGCAGTCGGCGCTGAACGGGACGCCTTCGGCCGCGGCAGCGGCCTGGAGCCCGTCCACCAGCGACCGGGTGCGGGCCGACAGGGCCTCGAAGAAACCAGGCTTGCGGATCTCGCGCAGGGTGGCCAGGCCGCAGGCGGTGGCCACCGGGTTGCCCGACAGGGTGCCGGCCTGGTACACGCCGCCCAGCGGGGCCAGGTGTTCCATGATGGCGCGGCGCGCGCCGAAGGCGGCCAGCGGCATGCCGCCGCCAATCACCTTGCCCATCACCGTGATGTCCGGTTCGAAGCCAGGGATGGCCTGGGCATAGACACTCTGGGCACTGCCCAGGGCCACGCGGAAACCCGTCATCACTTCGTCGAGGATCAGCAGGGCGCCGTGTTCGGAGCACAGCTCGCGGCAGCGCTTCATGAAGGGCACCGAGGCGCGCACAAAGTTCATGTTGCCTGCGATCGGCTCGATCATCACGCAGGCCAGTTCCTTGCCATGCAGGGCAAAGGCCTCTTCAAGCTGCTCGATGTTGTTGTATTCCAGCACCAGGGTGTGCTGCACCACCTCGGGGGGCACACCGGCGCTGGTGGAGGTGCCAAAAGTGGCCAGGCCCGAGCCCGCCTTGACCAGCAGGGCATCGGCGTGGCCGTGGTAGCAGCCCTCGAACTTGATCAGCTTGCTGCGGCCGGTGGCGCCACGGGCCAGGCGGATCGCGGTCATGCCGGCTTCGGTGCCCGAGCTGACCAGTCGCACCATGTCCATCGAGGGCACCAGGCTCAGGATTTCTTCGGCCAGCTCGACCTCGCGTTCGGTGGGGGCGCCGAAAGAGAAACCTTCGAGGGCCGCCTTCTGCACGGCCTCGAGCACGGCCGGGTGGCCGTGGCCCAGGATCATCGGGCCCCAGGAGCCGATGTAGTCGATGAAGCGCTGGTCGTTGGCGTCCCAGAAATAGGCGCCTTGTGCGCGTTTCACGAAACGCGGCGTGCCCCCCACGGCGCGGAAGGCGCGCACGGGCGAGTTCACGCCACCAGGGATCACGCGCTTGGCGCGCTCGAACAGGGGCAGGTTCAGGTCAGTGTTGAGTGTCATGGGGAGGAATCACAAACCCGGCCAGCGTGTCGCTGGCGTCGGGGTTTTCGTTGTCGTCTTCGCCTTCTTCGGGCTGGGCCCAGAACAGGCGATCGGGGATCACATGGCCCATGCCGGGGCGGAAGCCCGCATCCAGGCAGCGGTCCAGGTAGCTCAAGGCCTCGCTGGTGGCTTCGCCGAGGTCGATGCCGGTGGCGACCAGTGCGGCCAGCGCGGCCGACAGCGTGTCGCCGGCGCCGGCGAACACCGCGTCGAACAGCTCGAACTGCACATGGCCCAGGACGCTTTGCGGGCTGGCCAGCACGTTGTCGACATGCTGCTCGGGCAGTGGAATGCCGGTGACCAGGGTGTAGGGCACGCCTTGCTTGGCGGCGGCCGCGGCAATGTCGCGGGCGGTGGGGGAGCGGTCGCTGTTCCAGTCGGGCAGCAGCCAGCGCCACAGGGTGCTGTGGTTGCCAACCAACACCGAGGTCTGGGGCAGCAGCAGTTCCGAGAACGCGTCCAGGTAGCTGTCGATCTTGTCTTCCTGCCACCACGACAGGTTGGGCATGTAGGCCACCACCGGGATGTCGGGGTAGTCGGAGCTGATCTCGGCGATCGCGCTGAGGTTCTCCGGGTCGCCCACAAAGCCCACCTTGATCACCTGCACCGGCACGTCTTCCAGCATGGTGCGCGCCTGCTCGGTGACCACCTCGTCGTCGAAGGCGGCGTGGTCGAAGATTTCGGAGGTGTCGCGGATGTAGCTGCCGGTGACCACGGGCAGGGCATGCCCGCCCACCGAGGCGATCGTGGTGATGTCTGCGGTGAGACCGCCGGCGCCGCTCGGGTCACTGGCGTTGAACACCATCACGCAGGCCGGCGTGCTGTCTTCGTCGCTGGGCGCAGGGCTGCTGGGGGGGGGTGTGAGCGTGGTCATGAAGTCCGGAATTGGGCAGTCTGCTCAGGGTAGCAGAAGCGGCCTCGGGACTCGATACAATCATTGCATTCTATTCGAAGGCCCCTTAAGCTGTGACTGATAACAAAACTTGGATGTGTCTTATTTGTGGCTGGATTTATGACGAATCCACCGGTGCTCCAGAGCATGGCATCGAGCCAGGCACGCCCTGGGAAAAGGTTCCGATGAACTGGACCTGCCCCGAGTGCGGCGCCCGCAAGGAAGACTTTGAAATGGTCCAGATCTGAACCCGTGACTCCCTTGCTGGCGTCGATCTGGCGACACGAGGAATGCACTGATGTCCATTGACAGTTCAGGTCTCAAGGTGCTGGTGGTGGACGACAGCAATACCATCCGCCGCAGCGCCGAAATCTTTCTCAAGCAGGGCGGTCATGATGTCCTGCTGGCCGACGACGGCTTTGATGCGCTCGCCAAGGTCAATGACTACGAGCCGCAGCTGATCTTCTGCGACATCCTGATGCCCAAGCTGGATGGCTACCAGACCTGTGCCATCATCAAACGCAATGAGCGCTTTGCCGCGACGCCGGTCGTGATGCTGTCCTCCAAGGACGGTGTATTCGACAAGGCGCGCGGACGCATGGTGGGTTGTCAGGACTACCTCACCAAACCCTTCACCAAGGACCAGTTGCTGCAGGCCGTGCGGCAATTCGGTATGCCGACCCTAGGAGCGTTGTGATGTCGATTCACAAAGTGCTGATCGTTGACGACTCGAAGACGGAACTGATGTTCCTGTCTGATCTGCTGCAGAAAAGCGGCATGCAGGTCCGCACCGCTGAAAACGCTGACGAAGCCTTCAAGCGCCTGGCCGAAGAAAAACCCGACCTCATCCTGATGGATGTCGTGATGCCCGGCCAGAACGGCTTCCAGCTCACGCGTTCGATCAGCCGCGACCCCAAGTACGCCGATGTGCCCATCATCATGTGCACCAGCAAGAACCAGGAGACCGACCGGGTCTGGGGCTTGCGACAGGGCGCCCGCGGCTACATCACCAAGCCGGTCGATCCCGCCGAACTCAAGGCCAAGATCAACGCGCTGAACTGATCGCCCAGACCTGCGACCCCCCCAATGGCCAATCGAGATGCTCTCCGCGAACTCCAAAGCCGTCTGGCTGCCCGACTGCAAGCTGCGCAAGCCGAAGGGCCCTCGATTGCCTGGCTGGCGGTGCACGCCGGCGCCGGGCGCTACCTGATGCCCCTGGCCCAATCGGGTGAGATCTTTCCGTGGTCACCGGTGCAGCCGGTGCCCTACACACGGCCCTGGTTCTGGGGCGTGGCCAATTTGCGCGGCAATCTGTCCGGGGTGGTCGACCTGGCCGCCTTCCTGGCCGAGGTCTGGCCTGCTGCGCCCGCCCTGCGCCCGCGCTCCGAACTGGCCCAGGCCGATTGCAGCCTGCTGGCGCTCAATGCGGCCCTGGATGTGAACGTGGCCCTGGTGGTGGATCGCCTGGCCGGTTTGCGCAGCCCCGAAGCTTTCGTCTCCAGTGCACCCCCTGCCGAAGATGCCCCGGGCTTCTTCGGCGCCCTCCACACCGATGCGCAAGGCGAGACCTGGCAGGAGATCCAACTCCTGTCGCTCTCGCAGTCTGCGCAGTTCCTCAGTATCAGTGCCTGAGTGCCTCAGCCATCAAGGTCGTTCCATGTCATTTGCGGATCAAATCGGAAAGCTGTTTGCCAAGAAGAAGTCGCCGGCGGAGGCCGAGTCTTCGGTGGCCGTGGGGATGGGGGGGCCGGATACCCTGCACGAGTTGCCCCTGGATTCGGCCCAGGACCTGAGGCAGAACGCGGGTGGTCTGGTCGATTCCCTGGCGCCTGAGACCGAACTGGACAACCGCCAGGTCAATTTTGCCGAGACCCGCTTGGCCGAATCCGAGATCAAGGACGCCACCGAGGGTCAGATCGAGCTTCCCCTGCTGGGGCGGGGCACCGTGGCCCGGCACCAGCGTGTGCTGTTCATCCTGCTGGGTGTGGCTTTGCTGGTGCTGGCGGCGATCGCCGGTGTGGCGCTGAGCCAGGCCGACAAGGTGGCCCAGCAGCTGGCCGCCTCGGGGCAGTCGCTGATGCAGTCGCAGCGCCTGGCCAAATCGGTGTCGCAGGCCCTGGTGGGCAGCCCGCAGGCTTTCCCTGACGTGGTGGACAGTGCTGGCGTGCTTGTGAAGACCGTGCGTGGCCTGACCAGTGGCGATGACCAGATGCGCCTGGACCCGCTGGGCAGCGACTTCAAGCCTGACCTGGACAAGGTCATGCCCCTGATGGAGCGCGCCGAGCGCAATGCCGCCGTGGTGATGAGCCAGCAGAAGATCCTGACCCAGGTGGGTGAGGCGCTGCGCACCATCAACCGCCAGTCTGCCGACCTGCTGGAGATTGCCGAGACCATCTCCTCGCTCAAGCTGCAGCAGAACGCTCCGGCGTCCGAGATCTCGGCTGCCGGCCAGCTGGTGATGCTGACCCAGCGCATCGGCAAGTCGGCCAACGAGTTCCAGACCACCGAGGGTGTGAGCCCCGAAGCCGTGTTCCTGCTGGGCAAGGATCTGAACTCGTTCCGTGAGATTGCCCAGGGCCTGCTCAATGGCAGCCCCGAGCTGCGTCTGGCCGCCTCCAAGGACGCCCAGACCCGTGAACAGCTTGAAAGCCTGATCAAGGTCTACGACCAGACCCGCAGCCAGGCCGGTGCCATTCTGGGCAACCTGCAAGGCCTGGTGTCGGCCCGTGAGGCGCAATCTGCCATCCTGAACGACTCCGAGCCGCTGCGCCGGGGCCTGGAAGACCTTCAGGGGCGCCTGTCCTCGCAGACCGGTCTGAGCCTGACCTCCATCCTGTCGCTGGTGGTGGCCTCGTTCTTCGTGTTGATCTGTGCTTTCGGCCTGGCCCGTGTGCAGCTGCTGGACAGCCGCAACCGCCAGACCGCTGCCGAGTTGCAGCAGCTCGAAGCCCAGCGCCAGGAGCAGGAGGCCAAGCGCGTCAACGACGCCAACCAGGCCGCCATTCTGCGACTCATGAACGAACTGCAGACGGTGGCCGAAGGCGACCTGACCCAGGAAGCCACGGTGACCGAAGACATCACCGGCGCCATCGCCGACTCGGTGAACTACACCGTGGAAGAACTGCGGGTGCTGGTGGGCAACGTGCAGAACACGGCCACCCGCGTGGCCCAAACCACGGCCCAGGTGGACAACACCTCGACCGAGCTGTTGGCAGCTTCGACCGAACAGCTGCGTGAGATCCGTGAAACCGGGCGCTCGGTGCTTGAAATGGCCTCGCGCATCAATGGCGTGTCGGCGCAGGCGCAAGAGTCGGCCTCGGTGGCCCGGCAATCGCTGCAGGCTGCCGACTCGGGGTTGCAGGCCGTGCAGAACGCCATCGGGGGCATGAACGCCATCCGTGACCAGATCCAGGAAACCTCCAAGCGCATCAAGCGACTCGGCGAGTCGTCGCAGGAGATCGGTGAAATCACCGAGCTGATTTCCGACATTACCGAGCAGACCAACGTGCTGGCCCTGAACGCCGCCATCCAGGCCGCTTCGGCCGGTGAAGCCGGTCGCGGCTTCTCGGTGGTGGCGGAAGAAGTGCAGCGTCTGGCCGAGCGCTCTGCCGACGCCACGCGCCAGATCGCGGCGCTGGTGAAGGCGATTCAGACCGACACCCAAGACGCCGTGGCCGCCATGGAGCGCTCCACCCAGGGTGTGGTGGAAGGGGCACGGCTGTCCGACAGTGCCGGTACCGCCCTGACCGAGATCGACCGCGTGTCGCAGCGTCTGGCCGAGCTGATCGAGCAGATCTCGTCGGCAGCGTCCAAGGAAGCCACGCTGGCCAACGAGGTGGCCGACAACATCCAGCACATTTTTGCCGTGACCGAGCAGACCGGAGAGGGTACCCGGACCACGGCCCAGCAGGTGCGCGAACTGTCGCAGATGGCCGATGAACTGCGTCACTCGGTGGCGCGGTTCAAGATCGCCTGATCGGGGCCGTTCGCCCCAACGCCTGACTGGAACCTTCCATGCGACCCACCGACGCTGTGTCCCCTGCCGCCCTGGAGACGGCAGATCATGATCTGGGCCCCTTGGCCTGGGTGCTGGACGAACTGCGCAAGTCCCTCGACGGCGCGATCAAGGCGATGCGCCGCCATGTGCATGAAGCCTCGCTGAGCCACGGCGCCGAGTTGGGCAGCGCTGATGTGAGTGCGCTGCGCCTGGCGCGCCAGCAGATGCACCAGGCCACGGGGGCCCTCGAAATGGTGGGCATGGCGCCGGTGGCGCTGATGATGCGGGCCCTGGAGGCCATGGCGCAGAAGTTCATCCAGACGCCATCGAGCTGCACCCCGGACACCATCGGCCTGATCGAGCGGGCCAGCTTCGCCATCAGCGAATACCTGGAGGCGGTGCTGGCGGGCCACGAGGTGTCGGCTGTCAGCCTGTTTCCTCAGTTCCGTGACGTGCAGCAGTGGCTGGGCGTGGAGCGCGTGCATCCGGCCGACCTGTGGGGCAGCGAACGCCGGGTGGCCGACCCGGCCCTGCCCGACAGCGTGGTGCCACTCGACTACCACGCCGATGTGCGTTCGCGCTTCGACCACGCCATGCTCAAGCTGGTCAAGACCGGTCGCCCCTCGGGAGCCCGGGCCATGGCCCAGATCGCCGGCGGGCTGGCGAGCGCCGGCACCCAGGGCGGGCGTCTGTTCTGGAAGGTGGCCGCGGGTTTCTTCGAAGGCCTGTCGCTGGGCTTGGTGCCACTGGATGTCTACGTCAAGCGCGTGATCTCGCGCGTGCTGGTGCAGTACTCGGCCCTGGCCCGCGGCGAAGCGGCCGTGTCGGAGCGCTTGTTCCAGGACCTTCTTTTCTACTGTGCCCAGGCCCGTCCGGCGGAAAGCCAGCCGGCCCCTTTGCTGCGCGCGGTGCGCGAGGCCTATGGCCTGCAGCGCCATGCCCCGGCCGACTACGAGGCGCGCCGGTTCGGCCGTTTCGATCCGGCCGTGCTGGTGCAGGCGCGCAAGCGCATTGCCACGGCCACAGACACCTGGTCGGCCCTGGCCGGCGGTGACCGCAACAAGCTGCGCAGCGCCGTCGACCAGTTCGCGCTGGTCGGTGAATCGCTGTCCAAGCTGCACCCCGGCAGCCAGCCGCTGGGTCAGGCCCTGCAACGGGCGGCAGAGGCCACGGCGCACAGCGGCGATGCCCCCGGGGCTTCGGTGGCCATGGAAGTGGCCACGGCCGTGCTGTTCCTGCAGGCCTGCTACCAGGAAATGGACATCGACGAAGCCCAGATGAGCGAGCGTTCGCGCGCGCTGGCCGAGCGCCTGGACCGCGTGCTGGCGGGTGAGGAAGTGGGCCCCCTGGAGCCCTGGATGGAAGAGCTGTACCGCCGTGTCAGCGATCGCCAGACCATGGGCAGCGTGGTCGAAGAGCTGCGCTCCACCCTCACCGAGGTCGAGAAGTCGCTCGACACCTTCTTCCGCCAGCCCTCGGACAGCCAGGTGCTGACCGCCGTGCCGGCACGCCTGTCGCAGATGCGTGGCGTGCTCTCGGTGCTGGGGCTGGAACAGGCCGCCCACGCGGCCATGCGCATGCGCGACAGCGTCGAGCGCCTGATGGTCGATGAAGTGACCAGTGACGCCCTGCGCGCCGGCACCTTCGAGCGCCTGGGCAACAGCCTGGGGGCGCTGGGCTTCCTGATCGACATGCTGAGCTACCAGCGCACGCTGGCGCGCAAGCTGTTCGTGTACGACGAAGAGGCGGGCGAGCTGAAGTTCCTCGGCGGGCGACAGCGCCAGCAATTCGGCCCGGCTGACGACAGCGAGGCGGTGGTGGAGCCGCCGCTTTTTGTCGACTCCCTGGCCTTGGGCGCACCGTCGTCGGTCCCGCCGCAGCCCGTGCAGGCCCAGCCCAGTGCGGCGCCGTCCCTCCCTGGCCCGGCGTCCTTCACGCCCACCGAGCCCGCTGCACTCGACATCGGCGCGCTCGGGGACGAAGTGGCCGCGCCTTCGCTGCCGCCGCCGGCCCGGACCGAGGCGCCCGCGATCGAAGAAGACGAACTCATCGACGTCTTCCTGGAAGAAGCCCGCGAGGTCTTTGCCCAGGGAGCCGCCACCATCGATGCCCTGCACCACGACCCGGCATCGCTGGGCGACCAGACCGCTTTGCGCCGGGCCTTCCACACCCTCAAAGGCAGTTCGCGCATGGTGGGGCTGGGCGAATTCGGTGAAGCCGCCTGGGCGCTGGAGCAGTTGCACAACGCCTGGCTGGCCGACCAGAAGCCCGCCAGCAAGCCCTTGCTGACCTTGTCCATCCAGGCCCTGAATCAGTTTTCGCGTTGGGTGGACGACATTGCCGCCCACCGGGCCGAGGGCTGGCGTGCCGCCCCGTTCCGCGAGGCCGCCGATGCCCTGCGGCTCGATGATCGGCTGCTGCCTCTGCTCGACGCTGCAGCAGAGGCCCCTGAACCCTCCGCTGCAACGACTGAACTGCTTGAGCTGCCCCCGTTGGATGAGGCCGCGGCCAGTCCGACGGCCCCGCAGCCGCTGGCCGAGCCCACCCCCGATGTGCTTGCAGGGGGGCCTTTCGCTGAGTTTGACCTCGCCCTCGACGGCCTGTCCTTGCCGCAGGAGGCGACGGCCGCACCGGATGATGCTCTCCACCCGGTCGACTTCGCGCCGACCGCGATGATGAGCTACAGCGATGACGCCTCGACCGAGGTGGCTGCTGCAGCCGAGCCTGAGGCGGTGCCGTTTGATGTCGAAGACATCGATTTCGCACAGTTTGAGGCCGCCCTGGCCGAGGCCCCTGCCGAGCCTGGTCTGCCCGCCCGCAGCGAGGCCGGCACGGGCCTGCCTGAGCTGAGCCTCGATCTGCCTGGCGACATGGCCGAGGCCGCGTCCCTGGCCGACGCCTTGCCCCATTTCGAACTCGATTTCCCGTTGGAAGCCGATGCCGGGCCTGTCAGCCCACCGTTGTCAGCCAACACCCTGGACGAAGCCAGCCTGGATGCCGCCGTGGATGCGGCCTTGGACGACGAGCTGTCGCGCGCCCTGGAGGCCCCGCCGTCCGAGCATCTGGCCGAGCCCTTGCCCGATCTGCCGCTTGATGCCTTGGCGCCCCTGGCGGCCGAAGACCACGACGGACTGCTGTTGTCGGAGCCCGACGCCGCGTTGGTGGCGGCGTCGACCGGACCGGACGACCTTGCCCAGGAGGCGTTGTCGGCCGAACCTGAACCCGAAACCGAGCCCGAACCCGAACCCGAGCCGGTCGACTTCCTGGCCCCGACCAGCGACGACGAGTCGATCCGGGTCATCGGCGACCTGCGCTTGAGCATTCCGCTTTACAACGTCTACCTCAATGAGGCTGACGAGTGGTCGCGCCGTCTGCAGACCTCGCTGGGTGAGTGGGCGTTGGAGCTGCACGAGCCCGTGCCCGACACGGCGGTGGCGCTGGCCCACTCCCTGGCCGGCAGTTCGGCCACCGTGGGTTTCAAGGCCTTGTCCTCGCTGGCCCGTATGCTGGAGCATGCCCTGCAGCACGTGCAACTGCAAAGCCGGGGCACCGAGGCCGATGCCCGTGCCTTCGTCGACGCGGCCGATGACATCCGCCGCCTGCTGCACCAGTTTGCGGCTGGCTTCCTCAAAGAGCCGCAGCCGGGCGTGGTGCAGGCCCTCGAAGCCATTCTGGCGACCGAGGCGGGTGTTCCCATGCCGGAGGGCCTGGCCCTGGCCGAGCCCTCGGAATGGATCGATGCGCCGGCCCATGCGTCGAACGAACCCGCCTTTGATGAACCCGCCTTTGATGAACCGGCCTTTGACGGGCCCGGCCTCGATGAAACGGTCGAGTCCCCTGCGGCAGAGCCCCTGGCGGTGCCGGACGGTCTTGACGAGGCCCTGCCCGATCCCCATCCTGAAGCGGCGGCCTCACAGGCCTTCGCTGCGCCTGAAGCGCAGGCCGACGACGTGGGCGCTGCGCTGAGCCCCGAGGCCACGCCGGAGTGGGTGCCTGCGTTGGCGCCGGACTCGGTGCCGGCGTCGCCGCAAGAGGTGCTGGCCGAACTGCCGCTGCCGGCCGACGAGGCCCAGCCCGAGCCCTTGGCGGCCCATGAGCCCCACCAGGCCCCCGAGGCCGCGCCCGAGCGGGCCTACGACGACGAATTTGATGCGGTCGACGTGATCGACCCCGACCTGTTCCCGATCTTCGAAGAGGAAGCCCTCGAACTCTTGCCCCGGGTGGCCGCCAGCCTGCGCCACTGGCAGGAAGATCCGACTCAGGAGGCCCCCCGGGCCGAGTTGCTGCGCCTGTTGCACACCCTCAAGGGCAGTGCACGCCTGGCGGGCGCGCTGCGCCTGGGCGAGATGGCCCACCGCATGGAGTCGGCGATCGAAGGCCTGGCCGAGACCGGCGTGGACGCTCCGGCTCTCGAGGCCTTGGTGAGCCGCTTTGACGGTCTGCAGGCCAATTTCGATGCGCTGCGTGGCTACAGCGAAGCCGCCACCGAGGCGGATCTGCAGGCCGCCACCCAGGAGCTGTCGGGTGAGAGCCCGGCAGCGGCCCTGCCACGGCCGGCCCTGCCGCCCACCGTGCAGTGGGTGCCGCAAAAGACACTGGCTGGCCAGTCGGTGCGGGTGCGCTCGCAACTGCTGGACCGCCTGGTCAACCAGGCCGGCGAGGTCATGATCTCGCGCTCACGGCTGGAGGCGCGTGTGGGGCAGATGCGCAGTTCGCTGGGCGACCTCACAGGCAACCTGGACCGGCTGCGCCAGCAGCTGCGCGACATCGAGTTGCAGGCCGAGTCACAGATGCAGTCGCGCCTGGCCCAGGCCAAGGATTCGGATGCGGGCTTCGACCCGCTCGAGTTCGACCGCTTCACCCGTGTGCAGGAGCTCACCCGCATGATGGCCGAGTCCGTCAACGACGTGGCCATGGTGCAGCGCAACCTGCAGCGCACGGTGGACAGCACCGAAGACGAACTGGTGGCCCAGGCCCGCCAGGCGCGTGAGCTCCAGCGCGATCTGCTGCGCACCCGCATGGTCGAGTTCGATGGCATTGCCGAGCGCCTGTACGCCATTGCACGGCAATCGGCCAAGGAAACCGGCAAGCAGATCAAGCTCGACATCAGCGGTGGCAGCATCGAGATGGACCGTGGCGTGCTCGACCGCATGACCCCGGCCTTTGAACACCTGCTGCGCAATGCGGTGGCCCACGGCATCGAAAGCCCGGACCAGCGTGCGGCAGCGGGCAAGCCGGCCACCGGCAGCATTGGCATCCAGGTCACGCAAAGCGGCAACGATGTGGCGGTCGAATTCGCCGACGATGGCGCCGGGCTGGACCTGGCGGCCATTGGCGAGCGTGCCCAGAGCCAGGGCCTGATGGCGCCTGGCCACGTGCTGTCCGAGGACGAGGCGGCGCAGATGATCTTCATGCCCGGCTTCACCACCGCCAGCGAGGTGACCGAGCTGGCGGGCCGTGGTATCGGCATGGACGTGGTGCGCACCGAGGTCAATGCCCTGGGCGGCCGCATCGAAACCCGCAGCCGCAGCGGGCAGGGCAGCCGCTTCAAACTGGTATTGCCCCTGACCACGGCGGTCACCCAGGTGGTGATGCTGCGCATCGGTCAGGCCACCCTGGGCGTGCCGGCCAGCCTGGTCGAGATCGTGCGGCGCTCGGGCGCCACCGAGCTCGATGAGGCCTACCGAAGCCAGCAGTTCGACCTGGGGGTCGAGACCGTGCCGTTCTACTGGGGCGGGGCGTTGCTGCAACTGGGCTCGCACAGCCAGGAGGCGGCAGCCCGCACGCGGCCCGTGGTGATCTTCCACAGCGCGGCCCAGCGCATCGCGGTGCACGTCGACGAAGTGCTGGGCAACCAGGAAGTGGTGGTGAAGAACCTGGGCCCGCAGCTCGCGCGCCTGCCCGGCCTGGCCGGCATGTCGGTGCTGGCCTCCGGGGCGGTGGTGATGATCTACAACCCGGTGGCGCTGGCCAACGTGTATGGCGAGCAGATCCGGGCCCGCCACGCCCAGTCGGTGGCCACCGCGGCGGATGGGTCAGGCTCTGCGGCCGAGCCGGCCGTGCTGGCCGATACCCAGGCGCCGCTGGTGCTGGTGGTGGACGATTCGATCACTGTGCGTCGCGTCACCCAACGCCTGCTGCAGCGTGAAGGCTACCGTGTGACCCTGGCCGCCGACGGGCTGCAGGCGCTGGAGCGCCTGCAGGACGAACGCCCGGTGGTGGTGCTGTCCGACATCGAGATGCCGCGCATGGACGGCTTCGACCTGGCGCGCAACATCCGCCACGACCCGGCCCTGCACGAGCTGCCCATCATCATGATCACCTCGCGCATTGCCGCCAAGCACCGCGAACATGCGCTGGAGCTGGGCGTCAACCACTACCTGGGCAAGCCCTACGCCGAAGAAGAGCTGTTGAGCCTGGTGCGGCACTATGCCGGGCAGGGCGTGGTGGCGGCTGCAGCACAGACCTGAGCCTGGGCGGGCGAGGCAGCCGCCTTGTCTCGACGCAGCGGGCTCAGGGCGTTTTCTTGACCACCGCGTAACGCGCCAGCGTGCGTTGGCGCGCCTCGTCGTGCTGCACGATGGGCAGCGGGTAGTCCGCCCCCAGGCGCAGTCCGGCGGCCTGCAGGTCGATCGGGCGGGCCTGCCAGGGCGCGTGCAGGGCCGCGCCCTGCAAACCCGCCAGCTGGGGCAGGTAGCGCCGGATGAAGCGGCCCTCGGCATCGAACTTCTCGCTCTGGCTCACCGGGTTGAAGATGCGGAAGTAAGGCTGGGCATCGCAGCCGCTGGAGCTGGCCCACTGCCAGCCCCCGTTGTTGGCCGCCAGGTCGAAGTCATTGAGCTGCTGCGCAAAATAGGCCTCGCCCCGACGCCAGTCGATGCCCAGGTCCTTGACCAGAAAGCTTGCCACCACCATGCGCAACCGGTTGTGCATGTAGCCGGTCTGGTTGAGCTGGGCCATGGCCGCGTCCACCAGCGGGTAGCCGGTGCGGCCCTCGCACCAGGCCTGGAACCAGGCCTCGGCCTGCGGGCCCTGCTCCCATTCGATGGCGTCGTACTCGGGCTTGAAGCTGTTCGTCACCACCCCCGGGTGGTTGGCCAGGATCTGCATGTAGAAGTCGCGCCAGATCAGCTCGCTCAGCCAGGTGGCGGCCCCCGTGTCGGATGGATCGCGGCTGCTGGCCTGGTGCGCCAGGGCGGCCAATTCGCGGATCGACACGGTGCCGAAGCGCAGGTGCGTGCTCAGGTAGCTGGGCCCCTTGAGGGCCGGGAAATCGCGCGTGCGCTGATAGGCCTCCAGCCGGGGCCAGAAGTCGTCGAGCAGGGTGCGGGCGCCGGCCAACCCCACCGGCAGGCGCAGGCTGTTCAGGTTGGTGGGTTGAAAGCCGATGGCCTCGAGGCTGGGGGGCGGCTGGCGCAGGCCTTCCGGCCGCTCGGCCAGGGCGCTCACATGGCGCTCCACCGGGTAGCCCTTGAGGTAGAAGGGTGTGACTTTCTTGAGCCAGGCGTTCTTGTAGGGCGTGAACACGCCATACACCGAGCCAGTCTGGGTCAGCACCTCGCGGCGCTCGAAGATCACGTGGTCCTTGAAGGTGTGCAGGGCCTGGCCCTGGCGGCTCAGGGCCGTGCGCACCTCGCTGTCGCGCTGCTGGGCGGCCGGTTCGTCGTCGTGGTTGGTGAATACCGCCTGCGCACCCAGGCGCTGGGCCAGGGCCGGCACCTCGTGCCGGGCCGAGCCGTGCAGCACGATCAGGCCGGCACCGGCCCGCCCCGCCAGGGCGCGCAAGGCCTCGTCGAGCTGGGCCAGGCTTTGCACGATGAAGTCGACACGCCGGTCCTGGCGCGGCAGTTTGTCGAGGATGTCGGTGTCCAGCACGAACACCGTGTGCACCTGTTCGCACTGGCTCAGGGCCTGGTGCAGGCCGGCGTTGTCGTGGGCGCGCAGGTCGCGCCGGAACCAGAAAAGACCGATCGGGTAAGGCTTGGGCATAGGGACCGTTAAAATCGCGGGATGCCTTCTGATTCTGCCCCCATCAACCTGACGAATCATTTCCTGATCGCCATGCCCGGGCTGGAGGATGAGGCTTTTGCGCGCAGTGTGGTTTACCTGTGCGAGCACAGCGAGCGCGGCGCGCTGGGCCTCATCATCAACAAACCCAGCGATCTTTCACTCAAGGCCTTGTTTGACAAGGTCGATCTGTCATTGCGTCGGTCCGACCTGTCTGACGCCCCGGTGCTGCAAGGCGGCCCGGTGCAGACCGAACGCGGCTTCGTGCTGCACGACGCCATGGTGGCCGACACGCCCGAGGGCGACCAGTCGGCCTACGCCTCCACCATGACCATCCCCGGGGGGCTCGAAATGACCACCTCGCGCGATGTGCTGGAGGCGCTGGCCACCGGGGCCGGCCCGCGCCGGGTCATCGTCACCCTGGGCTATTCCTCCTGGAGCGGTGGCCAGCTCGAATCCGAGCTGGCTGAAAACAGCTGGCTCACGGTCGATGCCGACAGCCGGGTGATCTTCGACACCCCCATCGAACAGCGTTACGACCAGGCCCTGGCCTTGCTGGGCCTGCAGGCCTGGATGCTGTCGCCCGAGGCGGGGCACGCATGAGCACTGCTGACCGCCCCGGCGTTCCAGCGGTTCCTGCCCAGTTCCAATCGTTTCTGGCTTTTGACTACGGTGCCAAGCGCACCGGGGTGGCGGTGGGCAACCGCTTCACCCGTTCGGCCACGCCGCAAAAGACCATTGCCGCCGAGGGCGACCGCCGCTTCGAGGCGATTGCCAAGGTGCTGGCCGAGTGGCAGCCCGATGCCCTGGTGGTGGGCGTGCCCTTCCACCCCGACGGTGCCGAACACGAGAACACCGTCAAGGCGCGCCGTTTCGCACGCCAGCTCAAGGGCCGTTACGGCCTGCAGGTGTTCGAGGTGGACGAGCGCTACAGCACCACCGAAGCCCATTCCCTGGGTGCCGCCGATGCCGATGCGGCCTCGGCGTGCATCATTCTTGAACAGTTTTTGAGGAGTCTGCCTTGAGTTCCACCGGAAGCCTGGTGCTGGATGCCGAAGCACTTTACCGCGAGCTGGTGCGCGGTGTCCGTTCCCTGATGGGGCCTGAAACCCGCCTGGTGGGCATCACCTCGGGCGGCGCCTGGCTGGTCGAGCGCCTGCAAAAAGAGCTGGGCCTGCCCGGCCAGCCCGGCGTGATCTCGTCGGCCCTGCACCGCGACGACTTTGCCCAGCGTGGCCTGAGTTCAGCCGGCCAGACCCTGCTGCCTTTCGACGTCAATGGCGCCGACATCCTGCTGCTCGACGACGTGCTCTACACCGGCCGCACGCTGCGCGCCGTGATCAACGAGCTGTTCGACTACGGCCGCCCGGCCAGCGTGCGCCTGGCCGTGCTGGTGGACCGGGGGGGGCGCCAACTGCCCATCCAGGCCGACTACGCGGCGGCCCGTGTGGCCCTGTCGGCGGGCAGCACGCTGGCGCTGGCGCGCAGCGAGGCCGGAGGCTTCAGCTTCCATGTCGAACAAGCCTGAGCCCCAGATTTCGCCTGAACCACAGGGAATTGCCATGCTTCACAAACGAAACCCCCAACTCAACAAGAACGGCGAGCTGATCCACCTGCTCTCCATCGAAGGCCTGCCCAAGGACATCGTGACCCACATCCTGGACACGGCGGCCAACTTTGTCAGCGTCAGCGACCGCGAGGTCAAGAAGGTGCCCCTGCTGCGCGGCAAGAGCGTGTTCAACCTGTTCTTCGAGAACAGCACCCGCACCCGCACCACCTTCGAGATCGCGGCCAAGCGCCTGTCGGCCGACGTGATCAACCTCGACATCGCGCGCTCCTCGGCCTCCAAGGGCGAGTCGCTGCTCGACACCATCGCCAACCTGTCGGCCATGGCGGCCGACCTGTTCGTGGTGCGGCACAGCGAGTCGGGCGCACCCTACCTGATCGCCCAGCACGTGGCCCCCCATGTGCACGTGATCAATGCCGGCGATGGCCGCCATGCGCACCCCACCCAGGGGCTGCTCGACATGTTCACCATCCGCCACTACAAGAAGGATTTCTCCAACCTCACGGTGGCCATCGTGGGCGACGTGCTGCACTCGCGGGTGGCGCGCTCCGACATCCACGGCCTGACCACCCTGGGCTGTGCCGAGGTGCGCGTGGTGGGCCCCAAGACCCTGGTGCCCAGCGACATGGCGCAGATGGGCGTGAAGGTGTTCCACACCCTCGAAGAAGGCATCAAGGACTGCGACGTGGTGATCATGCTGCGCCTGCAGAACGAACGCATGAGCGGCGCGTTGCTGCCCTCCAGCCAGGAGTTCTTCAAGAGCTTCGGCCTGACCGAAGAGAAGCTGCAACTGGCCAAGCCCGATGCCATCGTGATGCACCCGGGCCCGATCAACCGCGGCGTCGAGATCGACTCGGCCGTGGTGGACGGCAAGCAATCGGTGATCCTGCCCCAGGTCACTTTCGGCATCGCGGTCCGCATGGCCGTGATGAGCATCGTGGCCGGCAACGAGGCCTGAGGGAGAGCTACACCATGAATCTGCTGATCAAGAACGGCCGTGTGATCGACCCGGCCTCGGGCCGTGATGAAGTGGCCGACGTGGCCGTGGCCGCGGGCCGCATCGTGTCGATTGGCGCCCTGCGGGGCGAGTTCACGCCGCAGCGCGTGATCGATGCCACCGGTCTGGTGGTGGCCCCGGGCCTGGTGGACCTGGCGGCGCGCCTGCGCGAGCCCGGCCACGAGCATGAAGGCATGCTCGAATCCGAGATGGCCGCGGCCGTGGCCGGTGGCGTGACCAGCGTGGTCTGCCTGCCCGACACCGAGCCGGTGCTCGATGAGCCCGGTCTGGTCGAGATGCTCAAGTTCCGCGCCGAGAAGCTGCACCAGTCGCGCCTGTTCCCGCTGGGGGCGTTGACCCGCAACCTGGCCGGCGAAGTGCTGACCGAAATGGCCGAACTGACCGAGGCCGGCTGCGTGGGCTTCGGCCAGGCCGAGGTGCCCCTGGTCAGCACCCAGGTGCTGCAACGCGCCCTGCAATACGCCAGCACCTTCGGCTACACCGTCTGGCTGCGCCCGCAAGAGCTCTACCTGGGCAAGGGCGTGGCCGCCAGCGGCCCTCTGGCCACCCGCCTGGGCCTGAGTGGCGTGCCGGTGGCCGCCGAAACCATTGCCCTGCACACCATCTTCGAGCTGCAGCGCAGCACCCGCGCCCGGGTCCACCTGTGCCGTCTGAGCAGCGCCGCCGGCGTGGCCCTGGTGCGCCAGGCCAAGGCCGAGGGCCTGCCCGTGAGCTGTGACGTGAGCATCAACTCGCTGCACCTGATCGATGCCGACATCGGCTTCTTCGACAGTCGCGCCCGCCTCACCCCGCCGCTGCGCCAGCAACGCGACCGCGACGCCCTGCGCGAAGCGCTGGCCGACGGCACCATCGATGCCCTGGTGTCCGACCACAACCCGGTCGACGAAGACGCCAAGACCCTGCCATTTGCCGAGAGCGAACCCGGTGCCACCGGCTTCGAGTTGCTGCTCAGCCTGGCCCTCAAGTGGGGTCAAGAATTGGGCCTGAGCCTGCCGCGCGCGCTGGCGGTGCTGACGCGCGACCCGGCCCAGGTGCTGGGCTCGGCGCTGGGCACCTTGCAGGCCAGCGTGGGCCAGGTGATCGAAGGCGGTGTGGCCGACCTGTGCGTGTTCGACCCCGAGGCCGTGTGGCAGGTGCTGCCGCAGGCGCTGCGCAGCCAGGGCAAGCACACCCCGTTTGCCTATGAGCTGACCGGCACGGCCATGCCGGGCCAGGTGCGCTACACGGTGGTGGGCGGCCAGGTGGCTTTCGAGCGCGCCTGAGGCGGCGCGTCAGTCAGGCTCCACGGCGCTATGAACCCCTCCACCCACCGTCAGGCGGGTGCCCCGGGCCCCTGGCTGCGGGCGCCTGTGGCTGTCTGGCGCCTGTGGCGCGTGCTGCTGCATGTGCTGTCGGGTCTGCTGACCGTGACGCTGCGCTTTCCACGCCTGGGCGCGGAGCAGCGCGAAATGCAGGTGCAGGCCTGGGCCAGCCGACTGCTCCAGGTGCTGGGCATTGCGCTGCAGGTGCAGGGCACCCCGGTGGCCCTGGGGCCGGCCCTGCTGGTGTCCAACCACATCTCCTGGCTCGACATCGTGGTGCTGCACGCGAGCCGGCATTGCCGCTTCGTGTCCAAATCCGAGGTGCGCCGCTGGCCCTTGATTGGTGCCCTGGCCACCGCAGCCGGCACCTTGTTCATCGAGCGTGCTTCACGCCGCGACGCCATGCGGGTGGTGCACGACATGAGTGACAGCCTGAAGCGGGGCGATGTGCTGGCGGTGTTTCCCGAGGGCACCACCGGCGACGGGCTTCAGGTGCTGCCGTTCCATGCCAATTTGCTGCAGGCCGCGGTGTCGGCAGCGGCCCCGGTGCAGCCGGTGGCGCTGAAGTTCGTCACGGCGGCCAGTGGTCAGCGTTCGCTGGCGCCTTGCTATGTGGGGGACGACACCCTGGTGGGCTCGTTGTGGCGCACGCTGACCAGTGAGCCCATCGTGGCGGTGGTGCACTACGGCGAGCTGCAGCATGGCCTGGGACGTGACCGCCGCAGCTGGGCGGCCGATCTGCACGAGCAGGTGAGCCGTCTGGCCGATTGAAGCCGCCTGAGAGGGCTCAGATCCAGGCCCGCACGTGAAGCTGGGCACCACCGTCAGGCAGCGGCCTCGAGAAGCCGTACTCGATCGGTGCCGAGCTGTTGCAGGCCACCTGCAGCCAGCCCGTGTCCACTTCTTCCGGCGCAGGTTCGCCCGACGCGCCGACCACCTTGTTCACAGCGTCGAACCGGTGCCCCTTGGGGCCGAGCACGGCGAGCTCATCGGCGCTCAGCAGTCGCAGGGTGTCCAGTTGGGTGCGCACCTGTGTCACCTGCTCGGGAGGCAGGCGCCGGCTGCAAAGAACCCAGAAATGCTCACCCAGGCTGCCCACGGCAATGCGCCCCTGGGGCTCGGCACCATCGGGCCCGGGCCGGGCCAGGTGGCGCGCCAGTTCGGTGAACACGCGAAGCAGACGCTCCTTGGCATGGGGGGGGGTGTCCAGCTCATCGAGGCGCTGGCGCACGCGTTGGGCGGCCGCCTGCACCAGGTCGGCATTGAAGGGGCCGGCATGGAAGAACAGCAGGCCCGGGTGCTGGGCGCAGGCCGCGAAGGACTCCCGTGCGGCTGACGCCTCTTGCCGTGCCGGCACGGTTGCCGACGCCGACGGCAATGCATGCCGCCAAGCCGGGCTGGCGGGAGGCTGCCGTTCGAATGCTTGCATGGGGTTGCTGTTGGCCATCACGAGCGCCATTCTTCGGGCGGCGCATGACGGCGCCATGACGGGGCGCGAGGCCTTTCGGGCCTGCCTCAGGCCGCGGTCTGGGGCAGCGGCGGGTGCGGCAGGCTGAGGGTGAAGCGGGCCCCCTGACCGGGGCTGGATTGCACGCTCAACGAGCCGCCCATCAGGCCGGCCAGTGCGCGCGACAGTGACAGGCCCAGACCGGTGCCGCCGTGCTCGTAGCTGACCCGGTCATTGCCCTGGCGGAAGCGCTCGAAGATGGTCTCGTGCAGTTCGGGGGCAATGCCGGGGCCGGTGTCCACCACATGGAAGTTCACCCTGTCGTCTGCGCCGTCCACCTCGATGGTCACGCTGCCTTCGGGGGTGAACTTGAGCGCATTCGACAACAGGTTGTTGAGGATCTGCTTGAGGCGCAGCCCATCGCACAACAGGGTCTGGGGGCAGCTCGGGGCCAGCTCCAACTTGAGCTCCAGCGATTTCTGGGCCGCCGTCACACTGAAGAAATCCAGCGTGGATCGCAGCAGCTCGGCCAAGGCCACGGGCTCCGGTGTGACGGGCATGGCACCGGCCTCCACCTTGGCCAGGTCCAGGATTTCCGTGAGCAGCTCATTGAGGTGCTCGGCGGCCTTGCGGATCATGCGCGCCTGGTCCTTGAAGCGGGGCTGCTCCAGGCGCATTTCCATCAGCTCGGCAAAGCCGCGGATGCTGGTCAAGGGGGTGCGCAACTCGTGCGAGACGGCGGCCAGGAACTCGCTCTTGGCGCGGCTGGCCGATTGGGCCTGGGCCTCGCTGATCTGCAGCGCATGGTTCTTGTCTTCGAGCTGTCGCAGGCCCCGCAGAAAAACCCCCGCGCCGGCCAGTGAAGCCAGGGTCAGCAGGCTCATCAGCGTCACCGCCACATTGCGCAGGCTGCGCCAATCGCTCAAGGCACCCTCGGTGCTGGTCAGCACGTACACCCGCAAAGGGTAGTCGGCCACCCGGTGGTAGGCGGCCACGCGTTCGATCCTGTCGATGTTGCTGGTGATGATCGACCAGCCCGCCCGCTCGTTCTGCGGCAGGCGCGCCATGGTCGAGTTGTTCGACAGGGTGGTTCCCATGCCGGTCGGTGCCCCGCCGATCACCCGGGCCCGCACATTGCGGTCATCGCCCAGCAGAGTGACGCCCCCCAGAGCGCCCAGGCTGACCTCGCTGTAGGACTGCTCGAAGTAGGCCGGGTTCAGGGAGGCCACCACCACACCCAAGGTCTGGCCGTCGCGGCGCTGGATCCTGCGCGACAGCTGGATGGTCCATTTGCCCGAGACCTTGCCCAGCACCGGCTTGCCGATGTAGAGGCCATCGGCGTTCATCTGTTGCGACGCATCGGCCACCTTGTCGGGGCTGAGGTGAACCTGGATGTGCTCGCGTGAGGAGAGGTCGACATGGCCGGTCTTTTCGCCGGTCGGGTCGATGTTGCTGCCCACAAAGTGACCCTGGGCATCGATCAGCGACAGCTGGGTCAGGATCTGCGGCACCAGACCGGTCTCGTTGGCAATGCGCACATAGTCGGCCGGGGTCAGCTCACCGGCTGCGGCCAGGTCGCGCATGCGCAGGGTGGCCTGGTCGACCGACGCCAGCACGCGCACGGTCTGTTCCTGCAGGACCCGGGCCAGGTTGGTGTTCTGGCGCACCTCGGCGGCCAGGGCATCGCGCGCCTTCAGATTCAGCATCAGCACCACCGCGACCCAGCCGATCGCCAACAGGGCCAGCACCGACAGGGCCACCATCCAGCTCAGGCGTGAACCCGTGAAGCCCCGCATCAGACGAGCGGCGGGGTTCAAGTGGCTGAGGGAGGTCGGTGGCGCCGAGGCTTCGGACATGTTGACGTCGTGGTTTCTCGTCATCATACGGCGCCACATCCGCTCGGAGTCACTGTTTGACCGTTGGGCAACAGCACAGCGGGCCCAGGCTTCCGTTTGGCGAACAAAAACGGCACGAATGCGGGCCTGGGTGTGCAAAGTGCGTCACCTTGCCAACTATTTCGCGTGCAGGACCACGCATTGGTTGCTGCGGTGCAGCATTTGCTTCAAGATCGGGTCCAGGGGCGCTTGCCATGCGGGTCTGGCCGGCTTGGTGAAGTGCCGGATCTGCAAGCTATCGCCTGTCCACGCATTCACGGACTGCCATGCCCAACAAAGCCGCCGCGTTCAACATCGACCTGTCCCGCCTGGCCTGCCCGCGCTGCAGGCGGCTGGGCCTGAGCGAGATCGACGAGGCGGTCTACTGTGGTGCCCGCACCAAGGACAAGCACCTGGCCTGGCCGTTGAACGACCCGGTGGCCTATGCGCGCTGCGACAGCTGCTTTCTGGTGCTGGGACTGCCCGATGCACGTGGGCAGCATGCCGCGCCCGCGCCTGCTCCGACAGCCAAGGGCTGAAGACCTGTTTTCTGGGGTGACCTGGTCCTGGGGCCTGGCAATGCTTTCGGTGTAATCTCCCGGCCTCCGTGATCAGCAAGGACTTTGCATGCACCCGCTTAAACGCCCCCTCACCGGCCCCTTTCACCGTTCCATCACCCGTCACACCGCCTTGCGCACCTTGCTGGCCGCCGCATTGCTCAGCCTGGCCCCCTTGAGCCAGGCCCAGCAGGTGCTGCGTGTGACAGCCATCCCCGACGAGTCGCCCACCGAGCTGGCCCGCAAGGCCGCCCCCCTGATGAAGTACCTGGAAGCCAAGCTGGCGGTCAAGGTGGAGTACACCCCGGTCACCGACTACGCGGCCTCGGTGGAGGCCCTGGTCAACAAGAAGGTGGACATGGCCTGGTTCGGCGGCTTCACCTTTGTGCAGGCGCAGGTGCGCTCCAATGGCAAGATCATCCCGCTGGTGCAGCGCGAGGAAGACGAGAAGTTCAAATCGGTCTTCATCAGTGCCGACCCGGCCATCAAGTCGCTGGCCGACCTCAAGGGCAAGGATGTGAGCTTTGGCTCGCAAAGCAGCACCTCGGGTCACCTGATGCCGCGCAGCTTCCTGCTGCAGGCCGGCCTCAACCCTGAGCACGATTTCCGCCGCGTGGCCTACAGCGGCGCCCACGACGCCACCATCGCCGCCGTGGCCTCGGGCAAGGTGCAGGCCGGTGCGCTCAACATCTCGGTGTGGGACAAATTCGTCGCCGACAAGAAGGTGGACACCAGCAAGGTGCAGGTGTTCTACACCACCCCGCCGTATTACGACTACAACTGGTCGGTGCACGCCGACATGCCGGCCGCTTTGCGCGACAAGATCACCCAGGCCTTCCTGGCGCTCAACAAGAACACCCCTGAGGGCAAAGAGGTGCTGGAGCTGCAGCGCGCCACCCGTTTCATCCCGACCAAGGTCGAGAACTACAAGAGCATCGAAGCCGCCGCGCGCAGCGCCGGTCTGCTCTGATGGGTGACCCGGGGAGCGGCACTTGGGCCTGATGCTTGAACTCGACCAGGTCGGTGCCTTGCACCCGGCCGCACGTGCGGGTGCGCGTGCCGCCCTGAGCGGGCTGAGCCTGCGCCTCCAGCCAGGCGAGCAGGTCGCCGTGATCGGGCCCTCGGGGGCCGGCAAGACCAGCCTGCTGCAGCTGCTGGCCTGCGCCCTGCCGCCGTCCAGCGGGCAGCTGAGGCTGGACGGGATCGACCCCTGGCAGCTGCCGCGCCGCCGCCTGCAGCAACTGCGGGGCCGGCTTTTCCTGGCGCCCCAGGTGCCGCCGCTGCCGCCGCGCCAGCGCGTGGTCACCGCGGTGCTGGCCGGTCGTCTGCCGGCCATGGGGCTGCTGGCCAGCCTGGTCTCGCTGTTCCATCCCAGCGACCTGCCGGCGGCTTTTGAGGCCCTGGAGCACTTCGATCTGGGCGACAAGTTGTTCGAACGCGTGGATCGTCTGTCAGGCGGTGAGCGCCAGCGCGTGGGCCTGGCCCGCGCCCTGTTGGCGCCGGCCTCGCTGTGGCTGGTGGATGAGCCGCTGTCGGCCCTGGACCCCACCCGGGCCCGGCAGGCCATGGCCGCCCTGCAGCGGGTGGCCCGCGAGCGGGGCATCACACTCGTGACGTCGCTGCACCAGGTGGAGGTGGCCCTGGCCTGCTTTGATCGCATCCTGGGCCTGCGTGAGGGGTGCCTGGTGTTCGACCTGCCGGCCGCCGAGCTGAGCCCTGAGCGGCTGGCCCGGCTGTATGCCCAGCACGAGCATGAGCTGCGTGGCGAGGCACCGCGTGCCCCTGGCGTGCCTGTCGACTCGCTGGTGGAGCCGGTGGGGCTGTCGTGCCGATGAACTCGGCAGCGCGCCGCGCCCCGCTGCGCGACCCGGCCTGGCGGTCGCGCCTGGCCTTGTCTGGCGCCTTGCTGGTCTTGCTGTGGCCCTTGCTGCAGGCCACGGAGTTCAAGCCCTGGATCCTGCTGCAGCCCGACTCGCTGGCCTTCAGCGGGCGCTTTCTGGCCAGCTTCTGGCCCCTGGCGGGCGGGGCCGAGTTTCTGACCCTGCTGGCGCGCGAGTCCTGGCGCACGGTGGCCATGGCCACGGTCGGGGTGGCGCTGGGCTGGTTGCTGGCCGTGCCGCTCACCTTGCTGTCGACCGCTGCCTTGTCGGTGTCGGCCTTGTCCGGGCGCATGGCCCGGGGGCCGTTCTGGGGGCGCCAGCTGGTGCGCGCGCTCTTGATCGTGCTGCGCAGCGTGCCCGAGCTGGTCTGGGCCCTGGTGTTTGTGCGGGTGGTCGGGCTGGGGCCGACCGCAGGCGTGTTGGCGATTGCGCTCACCTATGCGGGCATGCTGGGCAAGGTCTATGGCGAAATCCTGGAAAGTGGCGAGCAGCATGCCGCCCAGTCCCTGCTGCGCAATGGCGCGGGCCGGCTACAGGCCTTCTTCCATGGCTTGTTGCCCACCTGCGCGGCCGAACTCAGCTCTTACACGGTCTACCGTTGGGAGTGCGCCATCCGGTCTTCGGTGGTGCTGGGCTTTGTCGGTGCCGGGGGCCTGGGGCAGCAGCTCGACAACTCGATGAAGATGTTCAACGGCGCCGAGGTGGCCAGCATGCTGCTGGTGTTCATGGCCTTGGTGGCCCTGGCCGACCGGGTCAGCGCGGGTCTGCGGAGCTTGCTCGGATGAGGCCGACCTTGCCGCCCGCTTGGGCGTCCGATCTGCGGGCCCCGGCGCTCTGGCGCCGGCCCGGCCTGTGGTTTGCCGCGGGGGTGCTGTTGCTGGTGGTGGCCAGTGCGGCCTCGCTGGATCTGCAGTGGCAGCAGTTCCTGTCGCTGGAGGCCCTGCACAGCATGGGCCGCTTCCTGGGCGAGTTCTACCCGCCCGATCTGTCGCCCGGCCTGCTGCGCCAGGTGCTGGTGGCCAGCTGGGAGACCCTGGCCATGTCCTTGCTGGGCACCGGGCTGGCCGCGCTCGGCGGCCTGTTGCTGGCCCTGCCGGCGAGCCGCCTGCAAGCGGGTGAGCGGGCCTGGCTGCGCACGCCGACGCGCTGGCTGCTCAATGCCCTGCGTTCGATCCCTGAACTGGTCTGGGCCACGCTGCTGTTGATTTCAGCCGGCCTGGGGCCGTTTGCCGGCACCCTGGCCCTGGCCTGCCACACCCTGGGCGTGCTGGGCCGCCTGTTTGCCGAGGCGCTGGAGAATGCCCCGGCAGGCCCGGCCGAGGCGCTGCGCCAGCAGGGCGTGGGGCGCGTGCAGGTGCTGGCCTATGCCAGCCTGCCTCAGGTGCTGCCCCAGTGGTTGAGCTACACCCTGTACCGGTGGGAGAACAACATCCGCGCCGCCGCCGTGCTGGGCGTGGTGGGGGCGGGTGGCCTGGGCCAGTTGCTGGCCTTTCACATGGGCCTGTTCCACATGGGCAAGACGGCCACCATCCTGGCCGCCATGCTGCTGATGGTGGCAGCGGTGGACGCGCTCAGCCTGTTGGCGCGGCGCGCCCTCATGCGCTGAGGGGGCTCCGGTCAGGCCGTGGCAAGGGCCTGCAGCAGGCGCTGGTGCACACCACCGAAGCCGCCATTGCTCATGCACACCACATGGTCGCCAGGGCGTGCTGCAGCGGCCACCTGCTGTACCAGGGTGGCGATGTCGGGGGCCGTGTGGGCGCGCTCACCCAGGGGGGCCAGGGCCTCTGCCGCGTCCCAGTCCAACCCGCCGGTGTGGCAGAAGGCCAGCTCGGCACTGGCCAGCGACCAGGGCAGTTGCGCCTTCATGGTGCCCAGCTTCATGGTGTTGCTGCGCGGCTCGAACACCGCCAGGATGCGACCACCGGCCTCGGTCACCGGGCCCAGGCGCTGGCGCAGGCCGTCCAGCGTGGTGCGGATGGCCGTGGGGTGGTGGGCAAAGTCGTCGTACACGGTGATGCCGCCGGTCTGGCCACGCACTTCCATTCGGCGCTTCACGTTCTGGAAGCGCGACAGTGCCTCGGCCGCCACCTCGGCGGGCACGCCCAGGTGATCGGCCGCGGCCACGGTGGCCAGGGCGTTGAGCTGGTTGTGCGCCCCGCTGAGCGCCCACTGCACGCGGGCCACGGGCTGGCCATGGCGCAGCACGGCGAAATCATGGGCTTCGCCCTCGGCGGAGAAATCGCTCACCGTGCTGCCGAAGCTGCGCACCTCGCTCCAGCAGCCCTGGGCCAGCACGCGGGTCAGGCTTTCTTCCAGGCCATTGACCACCACACGGCCCTGACCCGGCACCGTGCGCACCAGGTGATGGAACTGGCGTTCGATGGCCGCCAGGTTGTCGAAGATGTCGGCGTGGTCGAACTCCAGGTTGTTCAGCACCGCGGTGCGCGGGCGGTAATGAACGAACTTGCTGCGCTTGTCGAAGAAGGCGGTGTCGTACTCGTCGGCTTCGATCACGAAGGCGCTGCCTTGCCCCAGCCGTGCCGACACCCCGAAGTTCAGCGGCACGCCCCCGACCAGAAAGCCGGGCTGCAGGCCGGCCTGGTCCAGCACCCAGGCCAGCATCGAGGTGGTGGTGGTCTTGCCGTGCGTGCCGGCCACGGCCAGCACATGGCGGCCGTGCAACAGGTGCTCGGCCAGCCATTGCGGGCCGCTGGTGTAGCGCGCACCCTGGTCCAGGATGGCTTCCATCAGCGGGAACTTGGGGTTGCCATCGGCCAGCCTGGCGCGGCTGACCACGTTGCCGACCACGAAAACATCAGGCTTCAGGGCCATCTGATCGGCCGAGAAGCCTTCGATCAGATCGATGCCCAAGGCCCTCAGCTGATCGCTCATCGGGGGGTAGACCCCCGCGTCGCAGCCGGTGACGCGGTGGCCCGCCTCGCGGGCCAGGGCCGCCAGGCCGCCCATGAAGGTGCCGCAAATACCCAGGATGTGAATGTGCATGAAACCGATTTTACGTGGGGTCATGGGCGGTGCTGGCCAGGGGCAGCGTGGAGGCAGGCTGGCGAGCTATCAATCTGGTAGCGGCGGGGCAGGGCGCCGAAAAAGCGCAAAATGCCCGCTTTGCAATCTCTGCGGTCGGCGTGCTGAATGCCCGCCCGGCCGGTCTCCATGGAAAGTCTCGCCTCGGAAATTGCCGCGACCGCCGCCCGCATGGTGGTGGAAGAAGGCCTGGAATATGGTGCGGCCAAGCGCCGTGCCGTCAAGCAGCTGGGTTTGCCGGCCCGCACGGCCCTGCCCGACAACCTGGCGGTCGAGGATGCGGTGCTGGAGTACATCGAACTGTTCTGTGCCGACACCCAGCCGGCTGAATTGCGTGCGCTGCGCGAACTGGCCCTGGTCTGGATGGAGCGCATGGCGGAGTTCCGCCCGCACTTGACGGGGGCCGTCTGGCAGGGCACCGCGACGCGCCTGTCCGACATCCGCATCCAGCTCTTCTGTGACGACCCCAAATCGGCCGAGATCCGGCTGATCGATCACAACGTCGACTATGAGCCGCAGACGGTCCAGGGTTTTCGGGGTGAGCCGGTCGAGGCCCTGTCGCTGGGCTCGCCCTGCAAGGCGCTGGGCGAGGTGATCGGAGTCCATCTGTTGATCTATGACCTGGACGATCTGCGCGGTGCCCTGGTGCCGGACGCCCGAGGGCGTGCGCCACGGGGCAGTCTGGCCGCCGTCCAGGCCTTGTTGAAGAAAGCGGAAGCATGAGCGATTCCCCGGTGGTGAATTCTCCCGGCGCTGGTCGGCGCCGTTGGTTGTGGGCCTCGGCCGCGGGGCTGGCGGCGGTGGCCGGTGCCGGCCTGGGTTGGTGGCGCACCCGGCCGCAAGGCACGGATGGGGAGGCTGGTGCGGCCCTGTCGGAGCTCTGGGGCCTGAAGTTCGACCGCCCCGGGGGGGGTGAGCTGGCGCTGGCCGATTTCAAGGGCAAACCCCTGTTGATCAACTTCTGGGCCACCTGGTGCCCGCCCTGTGTGGAGGAGTTGCCCATGCTGGACCGGTTCCAGCGAGAAACTTCGGCCAATGGCTGGCAAGTGCTCGGATTGGCGATCGATCAGCCCAGTTCTGTGGCGCGTTTCCTGACCCGGACGCCCCTGGTTTTCCCGGTCGGGCTGGCCGGCCTGGGGGGCACCGAGCTCAGCCGGACCCTGGGCAACGAGAACGGTGGTTTGCCGTTTTCGGTGGTGATCGCGGCGGATGGACGGGTAATACAGCGTAAAATGGGACAGATCACACCCCAGGAACTGGCGGCGTGGACCCGCTCCGGCTGACCGCCGGGGTGTCTTAGAGGCCCCTTCTGCTCAGGGGCCTTCCTGCAGACTTCGAGGGCATTTTCTTTGATTTGCCTGAATGAAGTTGTAATTAATTTGTCTGCTGATGATGAATTTTGGCGCTGTTTTGCAGTAAATTCGCGCCTGTTATCGTTTCAGCTGTTGGAGCTTACATGGACCTGCGAAAACTCAAGACCCTGATTGATCTGGTGTCTGAATCCAATGTTTCAGAACTGGAAATCACCGAAGCCGAAGGCAAGGTGCGCATCGTGAAGGGGGGCGGGGCCGTGGTTCAGCAAGTGGTGGCAGCGCCTGTGCTGGCCCAGCCTGCCGTGGCCGCAGCACCTGCCGCAGCGGCGGCCGCCGCCGCACCTGCCCCGGCCGCGGCGCCTGCGGGCCACACGGTCAAGTCGCCCATGGTGGGCACGTTCTATCGCGCTTCCAGCCCGGGCGCCAAGGCCTTTGTCGAGGTGGGTAGCCAGATCAAGGAAGGCGAGACCATCTGCATCATCGAGGCCATGAAGATCCTCAATGAGATCGAGGCCGACAAGTCGGGCACCGTGACCCAGATCCTGGGTGAGAACGGTCAGGCCGTCGAGTACGGTCAGCCCTTGTTCGTGATCGAGTGAGCGCATGGGGGTGCCGGGACGGCGGGCCTCTGGGGCTGTCGGCCGTCGGGTGCCCATCCCTGAGATAGTGCACGCGCTGCGTGCGGGGCTCTGCCGCCCCGGGAGCACTGATGTTTAAGAAAATCCTGATTGCCAACCGGGGGGAGATCGCCCTCCGCATCCAGCGGGCCTGCCGCGAACTGGGTGTCAAGGCGGTGATGGTCTATTCCGAGGCCGACCGCGATGCCAAGTACGTCAAGCTGGCGGAAGAGGCCGTGTGCATCGGCCCGGCACCGTCGCCCCAAAGCTACCTCAACATGCCCGCCATCATCTCGGCGGCCGAGGTGACCGACGCCGAGGCCATCCACCCCGGCTACGGCTTTCTGAGCGAAAACGCCGACTTCGCCGAGCGTGTCGAGAAAAGCGGTTTCCAGTTCATCGGCCCCACGCCCGAGTCGATCCGCATCATGGGCGACAAGGTGTCGGCCAAGCAGGCCATGATCCGTGCCGGCGTGCCCTGCGTGCCGGGTTCTGAGGGCGAACTGCCCGATGACCCGGTGCAGATCAAGCGCATCGCCAAGACGGTGGGCTACCCGGTCATCATCAAGGCCGCCGGCGGCGGCGGTGGCCGCGGCATGCGTGTGGTGCACACCGAGGCGGCGCTGGTCAATGCGGTGCAGATGACCAAGGCCGAAGCCGGGGCTGCGTTTGGCAATCCTGCGGTCTACATGGAAAAGTTCCTGCAGAACCCGCGTCACATCGAGATCCAGATCCTGGCCGACAAGCACCGCAATGCGGTCTACCTGGGCGAGCGCGACTGCTCGATGCAGCGCCGTCACCAGAAGGTGATCGAAGAGGCGCCGGCCCCGGGCATCCCGCGCAAGCTGATCGAAAAGATCGGTGAGCGTTGTGCTGCCGCCTGCAAGAAGATCGGCTACCGCGGTGCCGGGACCTTCGAGTTCCTGTACGAAAACGGCGAGTTCTACTTCATCGAGATGAACACCCGCGTGCAGGTGGAGCACCCGGTGACCGAACTGATCACCGGCATCGACATCGTGAAGACCCAGATCATGGTTGCCGCGGGCGAGAAGCTGCCGTTCACGCAGCGCCAGATCGAGATCCGGGGCCACGCCATCGAGTGCCGTGTCAACGCCGAGGACCCCTACAAGTTCGTGCCCTCGCCGGGTCGCATCACCATGTGGCACGCCCCGGGCGGCCCGGGTGTGCGCGTGGATTCGCACGTCTATACCAACTACTTTGTGCCGCCCAACTACGACTCGATGATCGGCAAGATCATCGTGCACGGTGACACCCGCGAGCAGGCTCTGGCCCGCATGCGCACCGCCTTGCTGGAGACCGTGGTCGAGGGCATCAACACCAACATCCCGCTGCACCGCGAGCTGATGGTGGACGCCAAGTTCATGGCTGGCGGCACCAACATCCATTACCTTGAAGAGTGGCTGGGCCACCACAAGCGCTGATCGGCCCGGGCCGGATCGCCCACCTCGGTGGGCGTCCGGCCTCCCAAGACCCCAGGAACGCCCTCCATGTTTGAACTCCGGCTGCTGTGCCCCGAAGACCACGTTGAAACCGTGAGCGACGCGCTCGATGCGCTGGATGCCCTGAGCGTCAGCGTCGAGGACGCCGACGCCCAGACCGATGCCGAACAAGCCTTGTTCGGCGAACCCGGCATGCCGCCGCCCAAGGAAGGCTGGCAGCGTTCGCGCGTGATCGCCCTGTTCCCCGATGAGGCCAGCGCCGATGAGGCGGCCAAGCTGCTGCAGTTGCAGGATTTCTTTGCCGACTGCCGTCTGTTGGGCCTGGCCAAGGTGCCTGATGAAGACTGGGTGCGCCTGACCCAATCGCAGTTCTCGCCCGTCGAGATCACGCCCGAGTTCTGGATCGTGCCCACCTGGCATGAGCCGCCGGAACAGGCCCGCCAGGTGATCCGCCTGGACCCGGGGCTGGCCTTCGGCACCGGCACCCACCCGACCACCCGCATGTGCCTGCGCTGGATTGCGCGGCGGCCGGCCACGGCCCCGCTCGGCCGCGTGCTGGACTACGGTTGCGGTTCGGGCATTTTGGCCATCGGTGCCGCCAAGCATGGCGCCCAGGCCATCGACGCGGTCGACATCGATGAGGCGGCCGTGCAGTCCACCCACCTCAACGCCGAGGCCAATGGCGTGGCGCTGAACGCGGGCTTGCCGGACCGGGCTCAGGGCGTGTATGACACGGTGCTGGCCAACATCCTGGCCACGCCGTTGAAGGTGTTGGCTCCGCTGTTGTGTGCCCATGTGGCGGCAGGCGGTTCGCTGGTGCTGGCCGGCATCCTGGAGCGCCAGGCCGATGAGCTCAAGGCGGCCTACGCCCCCTGGCTGCAGTTGTCGGTGGCCGACAGCGAGGACGGCTGGATCCTGATGACCGCGCAGCGTTAAGCTGCCGTGTTGGCAGGTGATCTGCCGGGTGACAAGTGCAGCCGCGCCTCTACAATCAGGCGCATCCATGAGCCTCATCACACGTTGCCCAGCCTGCGCCACGACCTTCAAGGTCGTGCCGGACCAATTGAGGATTTCCGACGGCTGGGTGCGCTGCGGGCAGTGCACCGAGGTCTTCGATGCCACTGCCAACCTGGTTGAGGAGGGCGATGCCTCTGCCGGCGCCGGCTCACTCGCCCAGGGAGGGCAAGCCGCTGCGCGAAACCCCCGATCCGAGCCGCCCGCCTTTTTGCGGGCCGCCACCAATCCTTCTTCCAGCACCCCGGCCAGCCCATTGGTGACGCCGGCGCCGGTGGCTGCACGACCGACGGCGCAAGCGCCTGCCCAAGTGCCGGTTCAAGCAACGGTTCAGGTGCCCGCCCAGGGTCGGCTTCAAGCACCCGTACCGGCCGTTGCGCCCATGCCTCCGGCACCCTCACCGGCGCCCCGGCCCAGCCGTGAGCCGGTGATGCCGGAGTTGGTGATGCCTGACCTGGTGTTGCCCCCGCCACCTGCGCCTGTCCGTGCCCCGTCACCTGAGCCGCCAGCACCTGTGGTCGAGCCCGCCGTGCCGCGCAGCGCCGATGAATTGCTGGCCGAACAATTGGCCCGCCTGGATCTGGATCTGGCCACACCGGATGCGCGCCGCCAGGTGGAGCCCACCTTGGACGAGGACGATCTGGGGCTGGACCTGCGTGAGGTGTTCGCCCAGCAGCCTGAGCCCGACGAGCCTCGCGTGCAGGTCGAGTTCTCCCCCGTCACCGAGCCTGCCGAGCCGCGCGTGCGTCCGCAGGGCGATCGGTTTCCCGTGCTGTCGGTGCCTGAGCTGGACCTGCCCGGCACCCCGCGAGCACCGCGTACCGATCCCCCGGGCGTCACGCTGGCGGCCCTGCGCTTTCCCGATGACCCGTTACCGCCAGCCGACCCCGGCCCGGAGGAGCTGACGTCCCCAGCGAAGACCGAGCCCGTGCTGCACGAGCCCAGTCTGGGGGAAGAGGTGTCGCCCAGCCTGCTGTCCGAGTCGGCGGCCGTGGATGCGCCCGGTGACCTGTCCACGCAGTGGGCTGCCGAGACGCCTGTTCAGGCCATGACGGCCGCGCCCGCGCGGCGTGCCGAGGATGAGGTCGATGCCTTTGGCCCCGACGTGCTCAAGGGCCTGCAGTTTCTGCGTCGGGCGCGTCGTGAGGCCTTCTGGCGCCGTCCCCTGGTGCGGGGTGTGCTGGGCTTGACCGTGTTGCTGCTGTCGGGCTTGCTGGTGCTGCAGTGGGCTGTGCACGAGCGTGCCCGGCTGGCGGCGGCCGAGCCGGGTCTGCGGCCCGCCTTGCAGGCCTTGTGCGATGTGGTGGGCTGTGAGTTGGCGCCGCTGCGCCGCATCGAGTCCTTGGTCATCGAATCCTCGGCCTTCAACAAGACCCATGGCGAGGGCTTTCAGCTGGCCCTGGCCATCCGCAACACCGGTGCCTTGCCGCTGGGCATGCCGGCGGCCGAGCTCAGCCTGACCGACTCGCAGGACCAGGCCGTGTTGCGCCGGGTGTTCCTGCCGGCCGAACTGGGCGCCCCGCCGACGCTGGGCCCTGGCGCCGAATGGAATGCGGCCCTGCCTGTGCGTGTGTCCGGGGCTGCGGCTTTGCGCATCGCGGGCTACCGGGTGCTGGTTTTTTATCCCTGACGATTTTCAAGAAGCGACTTCAACAACATGGCAGCAATCATCTGTGGTTCCCTGGCTTTCGACACCATCATGACGTTCGAGGGGCGTTTTGCGGATCAGATCCTTCCGGATCAGCTGCACATCCTCAACGTGTCTTTTCTGGTGCCGGCCCTGCGGCGCGACTTCGGCGGCTGCGCTGGCAACATCGCCTACGCGCTCAAGTTGCTGGGGGGCACGCCCTTGCCCATGGCCACGGTCGGCAACGATGGTGCCGATTACCTGGAGCGCCTGCGCACGCTGGGCATCAGTTGCGAGTATGTGCGTCAGGTGTCGGACACCTACACGGCCCAGGCCATGATCATGACCGACCGCGACAACAACCAGATCACGGCCTTCCACCCCGGCGCCATGATGCAGGCGCACCAGACCCGCATCGAGGCACGCCCCGATGTGCGCCTGGGCATCATCTCGCCGGACGGGCGCGATGCCATGCTCGAGCATGCCGCCCAGTTCAAGGCTGCCGGGATTCCCTTTGTGTTCGACCCGGGTCAGGGTCTGCCGATGTTCGATGGTGCCGATCTGGCGCGCTTTGTGGACCAGGCCACCTGGGTCACGGTCAACGACTACGAAGGCAAGATGCTGTGCGACCGCACCGGCTGGACGCCTGCCGAGATTTCGCAGCGTGTGCAGGGCGGGCTGGTGATCACACTGGGCGCCGAAGGCAGTGAAGTCTGGGTGGCGGGGCAGCGCACCCATGTGCCGCCGGTGCAGGCCCAGGCGGTGGTGGATCCGACCGGTTGTGGTGACGCCTGGCGCGGTGCGCTTTTGTTCGGTCTGGAGCAGGGTTGGGATCTGGTGCGCTGTGCAGCTCTGGGCAGCCGGGTTGGTGCGCTCAAGATCGCCCAGCGTGGGCCGCAGAACTACCAGCTTGATTTCCAGCCCTGATCGGGTGCAGGGGCCGGCCTGTGCCGGCTTCGCCCACAAAAAAGCCCGAGGCCGTGAGGCGTCGGGCTGGCACGTTGGAGAACGTGTCGCTCAGGGCTTGTTGCCGGTCGGGAAAGGCCAGGCAGCCTGAGGGTTGAGTGTGGTCTGAGCCGCCGGAGCAGCAGGAGCCACAGGGGCAGCGGCAGGCTTGGAGGGCGCCTTCTTCGCGGCGGCCTTCTTGGCAGCAGGCTTCTTGGCAGCCGGAGCCTTCTTGGCCACAGTGGCCGCAGTCTTCTTCGGAGCAGCAGCCTTCTTGGCAGGTGCGGCGGCCTTCTTGGCAGGAGCAGCAGCCTTCTTGGCAGGTGCAGCGGCCTTCTTGGCAGGAGCAGCAGCCTTCTTGGCAGGAGCAGCAGCCTTCTTGGCGGGTGCGGCGGCCTTCTTGGCAGGAGCAGCAGCCTTCTTGGCGGGTGCAGCGGCCTTCTTGGCAGGAGCAGCAGCCTTCTTGGCGGGTGCGGCGGCCTTCTTGGCAGGAGCAGCAGCCTTCTTGGCAGGTGCAGCGGCCTTGGCAGGCGCAGCAGCCTTCTTGGCGGGGGCCGCGGCCTTGGCAGGAGCAGCGGCCTTCTTGGCGGGTGCTGCAGCCTTCTTGGCTGGCGCGGCGGCCTTCTTGGCGGGCGCAGCCGCCTTCTTTGCAGGTGCAGCGGCCTTCTTGGCGGCCGGTTTCTTCGCAGTTGCCATCATTTTCTCCTTGGTCGGATTGCAATGAACACTTGGCGCTCGCATGTCGGCGTCAAGCGATCCAGGTCTCTGGGCCGATGCCCACAGGTCTGAATGGGGGCGCGCAACGCCACGACCGGCTCTGAGGCCGCTGCGTGGTCGGTGGGCATGAATGGGGTGGCCATGGCGTTGCGGTGATCAGTCCCAGGAAAGAGCGCCACCCGACTGATACTCGATCACGCGGGTTTCGAAGAAGTTGCGCTCTTTCTTCAGGTCGATCATTTCGCTCATCCAGGGGAAGGGGTTCTCTTCATTGGGGAAGAGGGCCTCCAGCCCGATCTGGGTGGCACGGCGATTGGCGATGTAGCGCAGGTAGCCCTTGAACATCGAGGCGTTCAGACCCAGCACGCCGCGCGGCATGGTGTCTTCGGCGTAGGCGTATTCGAGTTCGACGGCCTTCATGAACAAGGCCTTGATCTCGTTCTTGAAGTCGGCGGTCCAGAGGTGGGGGTTCTCGAGCTTGAGCTGGTTGATCAGGTCGATGCCGAAGTTGCAGTGCATGGACTCGTCGCGCAGGATGTACTGGTACTGCTCGGCCGCACCGGTCATCTTGTTTTGTCGACCCAGGGCCAGGATCTGGGTGAAGCCCACGTAGAAGAACAGGCCTTCCATGAGGCAGGCAAACACGATCAGCGACTTCAGCAGGGTCTGGTCGGTTTCGACGGTGCCGGTCTTGAACTCGGGGTTCATGATCGCGTCGATGAACGGGATCAGGAATTCGTCCTTGTCGCGGATCGACTTCACCTCGTTGTAGGCGTTGAAGATCTCGCTTTCGTCCAGACCCAGCGACTCCACGATGTACTGGTAGGCGTGGGTGTGGATGGCTTCCTCGAAGGCCTGGCGCAGCAGGAACTGGCGGCACTCGGGGGCGGTGATGTGGCGGTAGGTGCCCAGCACGATGTTGTTGGCGGCCAGCGAGTCGGCGGTCACGAAGAAGCCGAGGTTGCGCTTGATGATGCGACGCTCATCTTCGGTCAGGCCGTTGGGGTCTTTCCAGAGAGCGATGTCGCGGGTCATGTTGACCTCTTGCGGCATCCAGTGGTTGGCGCAGGTGGCGAGGTATTTTTCCCAGGCCCACTTGTACTTGAAGGGCACCAGCTGGTTGACGTCGGTCTGGCCGTTGATGATGCGCTTGTCGGCTGCATTGACGCGGCGCTTGGCGCCCGCGGCAACCTCTGTGGCAGAGGTGGATGCGGTGGCGAATTCAGTGAGAGACGCGGCCTCGGCCGTGCGGCTGTTTTGCAGTTCGCCGGCGAGTGAATTTTGCGATGAGGGCTTGACTTCTTCGTCCCAGGTCAACATAAGTTTTCCAATGTCCGGATTATGAAAGCAGCCATGCAAATTGGAAAGTACCCGATGGGCGTGGCTGCCTTGTTTGTGAGAGGTTTGTTGTTCTGTCGCATCGACGTTGCGGCCCTTGCATGACGCTGCTGCCTCTTGTCGAAACAGCTCGGGTCATGCGTGGCATCCGTGGCGTCGACGAAGCCCCTGACTCTCGACGCAGGGGCTTCATCAAAAGCCTTACTGGCAGGCCTCGCAGCCCGGGTCGTCGATGGCGCAGAACTTGATGTCCGTGGCCGGAATCGCATCGGCCTGTGCACGGGCTGCTGCAGCGGCAGCTTCCAGCGCGCTGGGCTTGGGTGCGGCCATGGCCAGGCCTGGTTCGCTGCCCGAGGACACCGAGTTCATGCGGCCTGCGGCCACGGTGGATTTCTCGGCGTGGGTGGCGCCCACGGTGCGCAGGTAGTAGGTGGTCTTCAGACCACGCAACCAGGCCAGCTTGTAGGTGTCGTCGAGCTTCTTGCCCGAGGCGCCTGCCATGTAGATGTTCAGCGACTGGGCCTGATCGATCCACTTCTGGCGGCGTGCCGCGGCTTCGACCAGCCAGGTGGTCTCCACCTCGAAGGCGGTCGAGTACAGGGCCTTGATCTCTTGCGGCACGCGGTCGATCGGACGCAGCGAGCCATCGAAGTGCTTGAGGTCCATCACCATCACGTCGTCCCACAGGCCCAGGCGCTTGAGGTCACGCACCAGGTAGCCGTTGATGACGGTGAACTCACCCGACAGGTTGGACTTGACCGAGAGGTTGCCGAAGCAGGGTTCGATCGAGGCATCCACGCCGATGATGTTGGAGATGGTGGCGGTCGGCGCAATGGCCACGCAGTTGGAGTTGCGCATGCCGTCGGCCGCGATCTTCTTGCGCAGGGCGTCCCAGTCCAGGGTGGCCGAGCGGTCCACCTCGATGTAGCCGCCGCGGGCCTTCTCGAGCATGTCGATGGTGTCGAAGGGCAGAATGCCGCGGTCCCAGAGCGAGCCGGGGTAGCTCGAATACTTGCCACGTTCCTTGGCCAGCTCGGACGAGGCCCAGTAGGCGTAGTAGCAGATCGCTTCCATTGACTGGTCGGCGAACTCGACGGCGGCTTGCGAGGCGTAGGGGATGCGCAACTCGTACAGGCTGTCCTGGAAGCCCATCAGGCCCAGGCCCACCGGGCGGTGGCGCAGGTTCGAGTCACGGGCCTTCTTGACCGCGTAGTAGTTGATGTCGATGACGTTGTCGAGCATGCGCATGGCCACCTTGATGGTGCGCTTGAGCTTCTCGTGATCGAGCTTGCCGTCGGTGATGTGTTGCAGCAGGTTGACCGAGCCCAGGTTGCACACGGCGGTTTCGGTGTCGCTGGTGTTGAGCGTGATCTCGGTGCACAGGTTGGACGAGTGCACCACGCCCACGTGCTGCTGCGGCGAGCGCACGTTGCAGGCGTCCTTGAAGGTGATCCAGGGATGGCCGGTCTCGAACAGCATGGTCAGCATCTTGCGCCACAGGTCGGTCGCCTGCAGGGTGCGGCTGGGCTTGATCTCGCCGCGGGCCGCCTTCTCTTCGTAGGCCACGTAGGCGCGTTCGAAGTCGGCACCGAACAGGTCATGCAGATCGGGCACGGTGGAGGGCGAGAACAGGGTCCAGGTGCCCTTTTCCATCACGCGGCGCATGAACAGATCAGGGATCCAGTTGGCCGTGTTCATGTCGTGGGTGCGGCGGCGGTCATCGCCGGTGTTCTTGCGCAGCTCCAGGAACTCTTCGATGTCGAGGTGCCAGGTTTCCAGGTAGGTGCAGACCGCGCCCTTGCGCTTGCCACCCTGGTTCACGGCCACAGCGGTGTCGTTCACCACCTTCAGGAAAGGCACCACACCTTGCGATTCACCGTTGGTGCCCTTGATGTGCGAGCCCAGGGCGCGCACGCGGGTCCAGTCGTTGCCCAGGCCGCCGGCAAACTTCGACAGCAGGGCGTTTTCCTTGATGGATTCGTAGATGCCGTCCAGGTCGTCGGGCACCGTGGTCAGGTAGCAGCTCGAGAGCTGCGAGCGCAGCGTGCCGCTGTTGAACAGCGTCGGGGTGCTGGACATGAAGTCGAAGGACGACAGCACTTCGTAGAACTCGATGGCGCGGGCTTCGCGGTCGGTCTCGTTGAGCGCCAGGCCCATGGCCACACGCATGAAGAAGGCCTGCGGCAGTTCGATGCGGGTCTTGCGCACGTGCAGGAAGTAACGGTCGTACAGGGTCTGCAGGCCCAGGTAGTCGAACTGCAGATCGCGCTCGGCCTTGAGCGCGGCGCCCAGGCGCACCAGGTCGTAGCTCAGCAGCTTCTCATCGAGCAGTTCGTTGGCCACACCCTTCTGGATGAATTGCGGAAAGTACTCGGCATAGCTGCTGGCCATTTCGGCCGGGCTGACTTCGCGACCCAGCACTTCCTTGGCAATCGTGTGCAGCAGCAGGCGTGCGGTGGCGTAGGTGTAGTCGGGGTCTTTTTCGATCAGGGTGCGGGCGGCCAGGATCGACGCCTTGTAGACCTCTTCCATGGGCACGCCGTCGTACAGGTTGCGCATGGTTTCGGCAAAGATCGGCTCGGGCTTGACGTCGGCGCTCAGCCCTTGGCAGGCGGCGACGACCAGCGAACGCAGGTAGGCCTCGTTGAGGGCGATGCGCTGGCCGTTCTCGGTCACATGAAGGGTGGGCACGGGGGGCTTGGCTTGTTCGACCTGGTGGGCGCGCTCTTGTGCGCGACGCTCACGGTACAGCACGTAGGCGCGGGCCACTTCGTGGTGGCTGCCGCGCATCAGGCCCAGTTCGACCTGGTCTTGAACGTCTTCGATCGGGAAGGTGCCGCCGCCCGGGCGCGAACGCACCAGCGCCCGCACCACGCCTTGGGTCAGGGCATCGACCACATCGCGCACGCTGGCCGAAGCCGCGCCCTGGGTGCCATGCACTGCCAGGAAGGCCTTCATCATCGCCACGGCGATCTTCTGTGGCTCAAACGGCACGACCGCGCCATTGCGACGGATGATCTGGTAATGCGCAAGCACGCTGGGCACGCCGGATTCAACGGTTTCGGGGGGCGAGGTGGTGCTGTTCGAGGCCGAGGCCGGGGCGTTCGTTGCAACTTGCATGGATTCCTCTTCTTGAACTGTTTTCAGGGGAGACAGCACGGCTCGGGTGAGAGCGTGCGGGTGATGGGGTGGTTCGATCGAACCGATCGTTACACACTATATCTGGGGTCTTGAGTGAATTCAAGACACTACCTGTAGTGTATCAAGCCCAAAGATGAGCGCAGGCGAAGGGGCTTTATTTCAGTTTGTGATGGCTGCATGAGGCGGGGCTTCAAAAGCCGCACCAGGACTGCACTTCAGGGCGGCGAGCCGCTTGTTTTCTGGCTTTGCCGGGCGTTTCAGGCCGCAGGGCCGCATGGTGTCTGCGGCGGCTTGCGAGGTCTGAGCCGCACCAGGAGCCGCAAAAAAATCAGGACTGCGGCAAATGCGCCACGGCCATAGGGAAAAATCCTGAGGGCCAGCCGAGCCGGGCGATCAGGTCAGACCAGTCGAAGCCGGTACCAGGATCGTTCTTCCGACCCGGGGCGATGTGCTCATGACCTGCCACATGGGCAACGGGGTAGCGGCACCGCAGTGCCTGGCACAGCCCGATCAGGGTCGCGTATTGTGCCACCGTGAAAGTGCTTCCTTCGAGACCCTCAAGTTCAATGCCTATCGAGTCGTCGTTGCAGTTGTCCCGGCCTCGGTAATGCGAGCGTCCGGCATGCCAGGCCCGCTGATCGCAATCGACGAATTGCCACAGCTCGCCATCGCGTCGGATGTAGAAGTGCGCCGACACTTCCAGGCCGCGGATCTGACCGAAGTAGGGGTGGACATCCCAGTCCAGCCGGTTGGTGAACAGTCGCTGGACTTCGTCACCGCCATATTGACCCGGCGGCAGGCTGATCGAGTGCAGCACGATCAGGTCGATGCAGGCGTGTTCGGGGCGCGGGCCGAAGTTGGGCGAGGCCAGAGCCCTGGCCGGCGTGTACCAGCCACCCTGCCACAGCGGCGGTGTCGGGTCAGCTGGCTTCATGGCTCTCGCTGTCTTGCGGGATCGGAATGTTCAGGCGTTCGATGCGGTAGCGGATCTGGCGCAGGCTCAGGCCCAGGCGGGCCGCGGTGGCGGTGCGGTTGAACTGGTTGTCTTCGAGGGCCCGCATCAGGATGGAGCGCTCCTGTTCATCCAGGTAGGCCTGCAGATCGAAGGGCAGCGGGTCGGGGAGTGCCGGTGTGGCGCAGCCTGCCGTGGGGGCGGGAGGCAGTGCGTCGTCGGTCTCAGGTGGCAGGGCCGCAGGGCTTGCCGGCAGGGGGGCCGGTTCCTGAGCCTCCGTGGCGCTGACGACTCGGGCCTCGGTCTCGCTGGGCTGGGCGCTGCCGTTGAGCCACAGCGCCTGGTCCATGGCCAGTTCGTCACCTTCACTCAAGGCCACGGCGCGGTGCAGCAGGTTTTCGAGTTCGCGCACGTTGCCCGCCAGTGGCAGGGCATACAGGGGCGCCATGGCCTGCGCGCTCAGGCGCGGCACGGCCAGGCCTGATTCGCGTGCAATGCGGTCGAGCAGGGCCTGGCAGAGCAGGGGCAGGTCTTCGCGGCGCTCGCGCAATGGCGGCACCACCACCTCGATCACGTTGAGGCGGTAGTACAGGTCCTGGCGGAAACGCCCGGCCAGCACTTCAGCGGCCAGGTCTTTGTGGGTGGCGCTGACGATGCGCACGTCCACGGGCACTTCCTGGGTCGAGCCCAGCGGGCGGATGCTGCGCTCCTGGATGGCCCGCAGCAGCTTGGATTGCATGGCCAGGGGCAGGTCGCCGATTTCGTCAAGGAACAAGGTGCCGCCGCTGGCGGCCTGGAAGTAGCCTTCGCGGTCCTGCTGGGCGCCGGTGTAGGAGCCCTTGCGGGCACCGAAGAACTCGGCTTCAAGCAGGTTTTCAGGAATGGCGCCGCAGTTCACCGCCACCAGCGGTCCATGGCCGCGCTGGCTGCAGGCGTGCAAGGCGCGCGCCACCAGTTCCTTGCCGGTGCCGGATTCGCCGCGCACCAGCACCGGGGCCATGCCGCGCGCCACCTTGGCGACGCGTTGCTTGACGGCCTCCAGGGTTTCGGATTGGCCGACCAGCCGCTCCAGGGCCTGCAGACCGATGGCCGGTGTGCCCAGGCCGCTCTCGACGGCGTGGGTCATTTCGCGGGCGGCAATCACCAGGGGCTGCTGGCTGCCTTGCACGGCCGAGGCCACCACGGTGCGGAACTGCTTGAGATCGACCGGTTTGGTCAGGTAGTCGAAGGCGCCCGCTTTCAGGGCCTCGACGGCGTTCTCGGCCGAACCGTAGGCCGTCATGACCACACAGCGCTCCGGGCGCTGGCGGGTTCGCAGTTGCTTGAGCAGGTCCAGGCCCAGCCCGTCGGGCAGGCGCATGTCGGTGATCACCGCATCGAAGCTGCGCTCGTCCAGGCAGGCCCGGGCCTCGGCCAGGCTGCCGGCGGCCTCCACGCGGTAGCCCTCGCGCAGCAGCGTGAGTTCGTACAGGGTACGCAGATCGGGCTCGTCATCCACGACAAGGATGTGGGCCGGTGCTGGCAGGGAGTGGGTGGAGGGGCTGGACATGCTCAACTGGGCATTGTGTCAAACGCAAGCTGGGGCTGTCCATCACCCGCCTGTGCGGTGGTGAACTCGAGCACGAAGGCGTTGCCATCGAGCAGGCCGCGTTCGGTGGCCGCCGCAGTGCGTCGGTAGGCGATGCGGGCGCCATGGCGCTCACACAGCTGGCGGCAGATGTACAGGCCCAGCCCGGAAGACCGGCTCTCGGACGAGAAGAAGGGTTCGAACAGGTGGCGCTCCACGCTGGGTTCCATGGGGGCTCCGTCGCTCCACACCATCAGGCTGGGGGCTTGGCCCGCCAGATGCCGGGTCGACACCTGCAGCGAATCGGGGTGCGGTCCCTGGTAGCGCAGGGCGTTGTCCAGCAGGTTGTCCAGCATCCGGCGCAGGTGCTCCGGGTCGAAGCTGACCTGCACCGTGCCGGCCTGCAGATCCAATCGAACACGGCGCCTGGCCGGGTCGCGTTGACTCCATTCCCGGCAGCAGGCGGCGACGCTGGCGTCCAGAGGCATGGCGATGCCCGGGTCGGTGCCCAATTGATGTTCCACCCGGGCGATGTCGAGCACCTCTTCGACAATGCGAGCCAGCCGCTGTGCGTTGTGCTGCACCATCTGCACCAGGCGCCGCTGGGCCGGGTCCTGGATGTCTTCTTCCAGCAGGGCATTGGCCTGGGTGATGGCGGCCAGCGGGTTGCGGATCTCATGCGCCATGGCGGCCGAGACCCGGCCCATGGCGGCCAGCTTTTCGGTGCGCAGCCGGGCCTCCAGCTCGCGCAGATCGTGCACGAACATGACACACAGATTGCCGGTGGGCTGCTGGCCGCTGCGGGTCAGCCGCGTGCGCACATGCACCTGGGCGGTGCTTTGGGCATCCAGCCGCAGCTCGGTGTCCTGCACCTGGGCCTCGGCCCGACCAAAGGTGGCACGGGCCAGGTCCAGCAGCGGTTGCCATTGGGGGTGGGCACCGAGCCAGAAGCCGGATGAGGTGTAGGCCGCCGCAGGCCCCAGCAAGGCGCGCGCCGCCGGGTTCAGGGCGCACACCACCTCACGGGCGTCGATCACCAGCACCCCGTCGCGCAGGTGGTCGATCACCAGGGTGTTGACCTGGGCCTGCACCTGGGCCGCCAGCCGGCTGCTGTTGGAGATGCGCTCCTCGCGGGCCAGGCGCTGCGCCAACTGGTGCACCAGCAGGCCCACCACGAAATAGCCGAAGCCCGTGATGCCCGCCTGCATGAGCGGGGCCGCCGGGTCGTTGCCGGTCAGCAGGTGCAGGCTCCAGGTCTGCACCAGCAGCAGCAGGGTGCCGGCCGCCGCGCTCGACAGCGTCAGCAGGCGCGAGCCCAGGGTGGCCGCCATCAGCACCGGCATCACCACCAGGGGGGCGTAATTCATGCTGCCGGTCTGCAGCCATTGCAGACCTGAGAACACCAGCAGGTCCAGCCCGATGGTGGGCAGCCATTGCGTCCCCATTTCGGGGTTGGGGGGGTGTTTTGTGGCTCGCCAACGGGTCAGCAGCGTCAGGCCGAAATACACACCGCCCACGCCCATCACCCAGCCGCTGATGGGTTGGGTCAGCAGGTTGCTCAGCCCCTGCAACATCAGCAGCGCCAGGGCCAGCATCAGCCGAGCAGTCAGAAAGCCGTGCCACAGGCGCGACGGCGTGCCCGGTGGCGGCAGCAGTTCGGACGAATCGGGCTCGAGTGCGCTGAACCACGACGGCGGCGCGTCGTCCGGTCTCATGCCTGGCGGCCGCTCTGGCGGTGGGCCGCGCTGCAGTAGAAAGGTTCGCTGCCGCCGGGGCCGTCGGCCAGCGCTTCGCTGCGTGGCAGGTGCAGGCCACAGTGGGCGCAGGCCACCATGTCCTGCGGTGAAATGCCTGTGCGGGTGGCAGGCCGAGGTGCCGGCGGTGCTGGCCTGGCCTCCCGCGACTCGGCCATGCGCCCCTGGCGCCAGAGCCAGTAAACGCCCAGCGCGATGCCGATGATCAGCAGGTATTTGCTCATGCCCCACCCCGGCTCAGCAGCACTTCCATCACGAAGCGCGAGCCCACATAGGCCAGCAGCAGCAGGCCCGAGCCGATGTACAGGATGCGCAGGGCCCGCCGACCCCGCCAGCCAAAGCGCGAGCGGCCCAGCAGCAGCACGGCAAAGGTCAGCCACGACAACACCGAGAACACGGTCTTGTGGTTCCAGCGCCAGGCCTGGCCATACAGCACCTCGCCGAACAGCCAGCCGGCCAGCAGCGTGGCGGTCAGCAGCACAAAGCCGGCGGCCACAAAGCGGAAGGTGAGGCGTTCCAGGGTCAGCAGCGGCACCCCGCTGTGCGGGTCGGCGGCCTGCCGGATGCGGTGTTCGGCCCGGGTCATGAGCCAGGCGTGCACCACAGCGGCCGAGAACATGCCGTACGAGGCAATGCCCAGGGCCCAGTGCAGAGGCAGCCAGGGCGAGGCACTGACGTGCAGGGTCTGCCCCGGAAACACCAGCGACAGCAGCACGGTGAACGCGCCCAGGCCGGCCAGGGCCCAGCGCGCCTGGAGTTGCGGAAACAGCCGGCTTTCGATGGCATACACCGTCAGCACCAGCCAGGCCGTGACGGAGAGGGCGGGCGCAAAGCCGAATCGGGGGGGCTCACCGGCCAGCCCCAGCATCAACACGCCGGCGTGCAGCAACCAGGCCAGCAACAGGGCGAAACGCACGCCGCGCGGCGCGATGCGCGAGGCGGCGGCTGCGGGCACGGCATAGGCCGCGGCGGCTGCCAGGCCCAGCAGCACCATACCGGTGGACTCACTGGATAAAATCATGGATCACAGTTTAGCGTCTTGCACATGGGTGCCCGGCGCGCTGCCCGCCGTCTTTGCCAGGCGCAAGCCCTGCAGGCCCAGCCCGCTCAACCCTCTCGGAACATCAAACATGGCCTCCGCCCTTACCGACAAACTTTCGCGCCTCGTCAAGCAGATGAGCGGCCAGGCGCGCATCACCGAGTCCAACGTGGCCGACATGCTGCGCGAGGTCCGCATGGCGCTGCTCGAGGCCGACGTGGCCTTGCCGGTGGTGCGTGACTTCATTGCCCGCGTCAAGGAAAAGGCCCTGGGCCAGGACGTGCTGGGCTCGCTCAAGCCCGGCCAGGCGCTGGTGGGCATCGTCAACCGCGAGCTGGCCGCCACCATGGGCGAAGGCATCGCCGACATCAACCTGGCCACCCAGCCCCCGGCCGTCATCCTGATGGCGGGCCTGCAGGGCGCGGGCAAGACCACCACCACCGCCAAGCTGGCCAAGCACCTGATCGAAAAGCGCAAGAAAAAGGTGCTGACCGTGTCGGGTGACGTCTACCGCCCGGCCGCCATCGAGCAGCTCAAGACCGTCACGGCCCAGGCCGGTGCCGAGTGGTTCCCCAGCAGCCCGGATCAAAAACCCCTGGACATCGCCCACGCCGCCCTCGACTACGCCAAGAAGCACTACTTTGACGTGCTGCTGGTCGACACGGCCGGCCGCCTCGCCATCGACGAGGTGCTGATGCGCGAGATCCAGGATCTGCACGCCGCCCTCAAGCCGGTCGAAACCCTGTTTGTGGTCGATGCCATGCAGGGCCAGGACGCGGTCAACACCGCCAAGGCCTTCAAGGAGGCCCTGCCGCTCACCGGCATCGTGCTGACCAAGCTCGACGGTGACTCGCGCGGTGGTGCGGCCCTGTCGGTGCGCCAGATCACCGGGGCGCCGATCAAGTTTGCCGGCGTGTCCGAAAAAATCGATGGCCTGGAGGTGTTCGACGCTGAGCGCCACGCCGGCCGCATCCTGGGCATGGGCGACATCGTGGCCCTGGTCGAGCAGGTCACGGCCGGGGTCGACCTGGAGGCCGCCCAGAAGCTGGCCGCCAAGGTCAAGAGCGGCGACGGCTTCGATCTGAATGATTTCCTGTCCCAGATCCAGCAGATGAAGCAGATGGGGGGCCTGTCCAGCCTGATGGACAAGCTGCCGGCCCAGCTCACCGCCAAGGCCGGCCAGATGGACATGGACAAGGCCGAACGCGACATCCGCCGCAAGGAAGGCATCATCTGCAGCATGACCGCCCTGGAGCGCCGCAAGCCCGAGCTGATCAAGGCCACGCGCAAGCGCCGCATCGCCAATGGCGCGGGCGTTCAGGTGCAGGAAGTGAACCGCCTGCTCAACGAGTTCGAGCAGATGCAGACGATGATGAAGAAGATGAAGGGCGGCGGCCTCATGAAGATGATGAAGCGCATGGGCGGCATGAAGGGCATGAAAGGCATGCCCGGCATGCCGTTCTAAGCCCCAGGCGCCCTGCCTGGGCGCCTGCTCAGGCGCTTTCGCGCACCAGCACCTCGCCGCGCAGCGAGTGCGGCAGGGCCTGGGTGATCTTCACGTCGATCATCTGGCCGATCAGGCGCTGCGGGTTCGGGCCTGCGGGGAAGTTCACCGCCCGGTTGCACTCGGTGCGGCCCATCAGTTCGGGGTTCTCGGCGCTCGACTTGCGTGACGGGCCTTCCACCAGAATGCGCTGCACCGTGCCGAAGCGGGTTTCGCTGATGCGCTTCATGTTGTCTTCGATGGCCGCCTGCACCTGTTGCAGGCGCTTGAGCTTGACCTCGTGCGGGGTGTCGTCGGGCAGGTTGGCCGCCGGCGTGCCCGGGCGCGGGCTGAAGATGAAGCTGAACGAGTTGTCAAAGCCCACGTCGTCGATCAGCTTCATCATCTTGCTGAAGTCTTCGTCGGTCTCGCCCGGAAAGCCCACGATGAAGTCGCTGCTCATGGCCATGTCGGGGCGGATGGCGCGCAGCTTGCGCACCGTGCTCTTGTACTCCATGGCGGTGTAGCCCCGCTTCATGGCCATCAGGATGCGGTCGCTGCCGTGCTGCACCGGCAGGTGCAGGTGGCTGACCAGCTTGGGCACCTTGTCGTACACATCGATCAGGCGCTGGGTGAATTCGTTGGGGTGGCTGGTGGTGTAGCGGATGCGCTCGATGCCGGGGATGTCGGCGATGTACTCGATCAGCAGCGCAAAGTCGGCGATCTCGGCGGTGTCGCCCATGGGGCCGCGGTAGGCGTTCACGTTCTGGCCCAGCAGGGTGACTTCGCGCACACCCTGGTCGGCCAGGCCCGCCACCTCCACCAGCACGTCCTCGAAGGGGCGGCTCATCTCTTCACCGCGGGTGTAGGGCACCACGCAGTAGCTGCAGTACTTGCTGCAGCCTTCCATGATCGACACGAAGGCCGAGGCGCCCTCGACGCGGGCCGGCGGCAGGTGGTCGAACTTCTCGATCTCGGGAAAGCTGATGTCCACCTGGGGCCGCTCCAGGCGGGCGCGGGCCTTCAGCATCTCGGGCAGGCGGTGCAGGGTCTGCGGGCCGAACACCACATCCACATAGGGCGCCCGCTTGATGATCTCGGCGCCTTCCTGGCTGGCCACACAGCCGCCCACGCCGATCAGCACGCCCTTTTTCTTCAGGTGTTGCACCCGGCCCAGGTCCGAGAACACCTTCTCCTGGGCCTTCTCACGCACCGAGCAGGTGTTGAACAGGATCAGGTCGGCCTCGTCCACATTCTGGGTGGGCTCGTAGCCCTGGGCGGCATTCAGCACGTCGGCCATCTTGTCCGAGTCGTACTCGTTCATCTGGCAGCCAAAGGTTTTGATGAAGACTTTTTTGCTCATGGCAGTTCTCGTTCGTGGGGGCGGGCCGGCGGGCCGTCATGGCTCGGCAGGCCTCAGAAAATGCGGGTGCGCTGCAGCGCACTCAGGCGGGGTGGGCTCAGAACGCCGAGGCGTTCCTATTTGACCGGGACCGTGACGACGATGTTGGAGGTCGGTGCGGCCGAGTCCCGTTTGAGCGCGGCCTCTTCGGCGGTCAGGATCCACACCTCGTGCACCAACTGGTACGTGTCGCGGGTGTAGTTCACCGTCAGGCTCTGGTTGACCAGCGAGCCCGACAGCACCATCAGGTTGTTGGCATTGCGGATCCGCGCGCCCGGCGAGAGCCGGGTCTGCACCCCGTCCATGGTCACGTTGGGGGGCTGGGTCACCACCAGCGTGCCGCGCAGGGCAGAGGCCGGAAAATCGCGCACTTCCGCGTGGGCCACGGCGGCCAGCAGGGTGGCCAGCAGGGCCCAGCGAGGGGCGGTATGTGAAAAAATGTTCAGGCAGCGGTTCATGGTGTATATCCAGAGGCTGTGTGGCATGGCATCAGACGGACTGGGCCATGGGCAGGGGCGGCTGGGCCGCATCGGCAGCGCGTCCGGGCGCGATTGTGCCAGAGCCCGGGTGACACTGAAAAATACAGGGCCTTCCGTGGCGTTGCCTTTTGGGGCGCGCTCATGTGGGTAAGCTATCGGGTGGCACCGGCGCGGTGGCGCATGCCTTGCAAGGATTGAGAAAAATGATTGATGGATTGATTTGTGGCCGACTGCATGGTGCACCCGAGTCGCGCATCGACCGGCACAACCAGCCTTTTGCGGTGGCGCGGGTGCGGGCCGCTGCCAGCGAGGGCGAGAACCTGTTCGTGAACGTGATCGCCTTTGACACCGAGGTGGTGGACGGCCTGCTGGCCCTGGGCGATGGCGATTCGGTGGCCCTGTCGGGCAGCCTGACGCCACGGGTCTGGACCGACAAGCAAGGCAATCACCGACCTTCTCTGGACATGGTCGCCCACCAGGTGGTGACGGCCTACCACGTGCAGCGCCGCCGTGCCCTGGCGGCCGGCCACGACGACCCCCTGTTTCACGACCAGGCCGAGCGGTGAAGATCCCAGGCGCGTCGGCCCCAGCCCCCCAGCACGAGTTCCCTGCCATGGCCCATGAATCCCGACTCGATGGCGAGCTGCGCCAATTGCTGGCCGACTGCCGCGTGGCCGCCCTGGGCACCTGCACCGACACGGGCGAGCCCTTTGTGTCCATGGTGCCTTTTGCCCTGGTCGCCGACGGGCCCTGGGTGGTGCTGCACGTGAGTGCGCTGGCCGCCCACACGCGCCATCTGCAGGCCCGCAGTGCGGTCTCGTTGCTGATCACGCAGGCCGAGGTGGCTGGCGCGCCGGTGCACGATCTGCAGCGCCTCACGCTGCAGGCCGAGGCCCAGGTGCTGCAGCCTGACGGCCCCGACCCTGCCGAGTGGAAGGCTTGCCGTGAGGCCTACCTGAGCCGCTTTCCCGAGGCGGCCCCCATGACCGAACTGGGCGACTTCCGCTTTGTGCGCCTCATCCCCACGCGGGGCCGCCACATCGCCGGCTTTGGTGCGGCGCGCACGCTGGAGCCCGAGCAACTGCTGCCGCTGCTGCGCCCGCTGGGCCTCAGCTACGAGGCCGATGCCGGTCTGCGCCGCCTGCAGGCCCTGCTGCAGACCCTGCCCAAGCCCCGGCCGCCCCGGCTGATCAGCCTGTTGCAACTGGGTTCGCAGCGTTGCCAGGTGCTGGTGGGCGATGGCGAGCAAGCGCCGCAGACGCTTGAATTTCCTGTGGGCACGCTCAGCTTGCCCGAACGCCTGTGGCGCCATGACCCGCCCCGGCCCGCCGAGCTCGAAGCCGCGATTGCCGAGGTGGAGGACGAACTGATGCGCCTGGTGCCGCGCCTGCCGGTGGGCACGGCCTTGCACGGTGCCGACCCCCTGCTGCGTCAGATCGTCGAGCAGGCCGGCGGTGGCAACACCCTGAGCCTGGACGCGCTCGAACGCCTGTTCAATCGGCTCTGCGCAGTGTCGGAAGGGCGGCCGGCCGCCACCGAAGGGCTGCCCGAAGGCCAGGCCTTTGCGGCCGGGGTGCTGATCCTGCGGGAGTTCATGCACCACCTGTCTTTCGACGCCCTCACGTTGGCCTGAGCGGCTGTTGCGCCACAAAGGCCAGCACGGCAGCGATCAGCGCCTCGGGCTGGTCGCGATGGGGTGAATGGCCGCAGTTGGGCAGCTCCAGCAACTGCGTGTGCGGGGCCTGGCGCGCAATGCCCCGGATCTGCTCCAGCGTGCCGTATTCGTCGTCCAGGCCTTGCACGGCCAGCACCGGGCAGCGGATGTGTGCAAGCTCTGCCGTGATGTTCCAGTGGCGGAAGGCCGGGTCCAGCCAGATGCGGTTCCAGCCCCAGAAGGCCGAGTCCGGGTCGTCGTGGTAACGGGCCAGGCCGGCCCGCAGTGGGCCGCTTTCGTAGGCCTGACGGGCCCCTTCGATGCTGCGCACCGAGATGTCTTCCACCAGGATGTGGGGCGCCAGCACGATGGCCCCGCTCAGACAGGGGCGCGCGCCGGCCGCGTGCAGCAAGCTGATCGAGCCCCCGTCGCTGTGACCGAACAGCCACAGCGGGGGCGCCTCGGGGCCGTTCAGGCCCAGGGCCTGCAGCAGGGCCGGCAGCAGCTCGCCGGCCTGCCGGTGCATGAAGTCGGGGCCCCAGGTTTCCGAGGCCGGTCGCGGCGTCGAGCGCCCATAGCCCGGGCGCGAATACACCAGGCCGCGCCAGCCCAGGGCCTGGCACAGGCGCTGCGGAAAGTCCTTCCACATCGCCACCGAGCCCAGGCCCTCGTGCAGGAACACCATCACCGGTGCGGTGGCCAGCTCGGGGTGGATCCAGGCGATCTCGATCTCGACCGGGTGCCCGTTCCAGGTCAGTGGCACATGCTGCACGCTCATGGGCGCGAGGCTTCCAGTTCACGCAGCTTGAAGCGCTGGATCTTGCCGGTGGCGGTCTTGGGCAACTCCTCCACGAACTCGATCTGGCGCGGGTACTTGTAGGGGGCCAGGCGCTCCTTCACGAAGGCCTTGAGCACCTCTTCGCTGCAGGCCTGGCCGGGCTTGAGCACCACAAAGGCCTTGGTCTTGGTCAGGCCCTCGGCGTCGGCCACGCCGATCACTGCGGCCTCCAGCACCGCCGGGTGCTGCACCAGGGTGGCTTCGACCTCGAAGGGCGACACATAGATGCCGCTGACCTTGAGCATGTCATCGCTGCGCCCGGCATAGGTGTAGGTGCCATCGGTGTTGTGCAGGTATTTGTCGCCGCTCTTGGTCCAACCGCCCTGGAAGGTCTCGCGCGTCTTCTCGCGGTTGTTCCAGTACATCAGGGCCGAGGAGGGGCCGCGCACATACAGGTCGCCCGGCTCGCCGTCGGCCACCGGCAGGCCGTCTTCGCCACGCAACTCGATGTCGTAGCCCGGCACCGGGGTGCCCGTGGTGCCATAGCGCACGGCGCCCACCCGGTTGGACAGGTAGATGTGCAGCATCTCGGTGGAGCCGATGCCGTCGATGATCTCCACCCCGAAATGGCGCGTGAAGCGTTCGCCGATGTCCGCCGGCAGGGCTTCGCCCGCCGACGAGCACAGGCGCAGCGCCACCTGTTCACGCGAAGGCAGCTTGGGCGAACTCAGCATGCCGGCAAAACCGGTCGGCGCACCGAAAAACACCGTGGGCCGCTGCTCGGTCCAGCGCTGGAAGGTGGCGTCCGGCGTGGGCCGCTCGGCCATCAGCACCGTGGTGGCGCCCACGCTGAGCGGGAAGCTCAGCGCATTGCCCAGCCCGTAGGCAAAGAACAGCTTGGCCGCCGAGAAGCAGATGTCGTCTTCGCGCAGGCCCAGGATCGGGCCGCCGTACAGCTCGGCGGTCCAGTAGGGGTTGCCTTGCAGGTGCACCGTGCCCTTGGGGCGCCCTGTGGAGCCCGAGGAATACAGCCAGAAGCCCGGGTCGTCGGGGCCGGTGGCAGCGGGGGCGGCATGGGACTCGCCCAGGGCCAGAAAGCCCTCGAAATCGAGCACGCCCTCGGCCAGGGGGGCTGTGGGGCGCGAAGCGATCACGCGTCGCACCTCGTGCTCGCCCCGGGTCATGGCCGATTGCAGCACCGGCAGCAGGGCGGCCGACACCAGCACGGCGCTGGCGCGGCTGTGCTCCAGCATGTAGGCGTAGTCGTCGGCCGTCAGCAGGGTGTTCACCGCCACCGGCACGATGCCGGCGTGCATGGCCCCCAGAAAGGCCACCGGCCAATCATTGCAGTCGTGCATCAGCAGCAGCACGCGCTCTTCACGGCGCACGCCGCTGGCCAGCAGGGCCGAGCCCAGGCGGCGGATGCGCTGGGCCAGCTCGCCATAGCTCAGCAGGCCCTGGTCGTCGATGTAGGCGGTCTTGGCGCTGCGCCCGGCATTGCGTTCGATCAGGTGCTGGGCGAAGTTGAAGCTGGGTCCAGGCGGGGCCACGTTGGCGACCGGGGCTGTGGGGGTGTTCATGTCTGTCTCCTGTCTGGTTTTTCGGGGGTCACAGCCCTTGCAGCACGCTGGTCGAGGCCTGCAGGGCACTGCGGCGGTGGTAGAAGCCCAGGGCGCGCAGGCCGCCCAGTTCCTCGCCCCCGCCAGCGCGGCCCGGGCCGCCATGCAGCGACTGGGGCATCACGTTGCCATGGCCGGTGTGCAGGCTGCCCACCTCAGGCGAGATCACGTGCACGCGGCCATGGCTGTCGGCCAGTTCGAGGGCCGCTGTTTGCAGTGCCTGGGCATCGCTGCCATACACCGAGGCCACCAGCGAGCCTTCGCCCCGGCGCACCAGCTTGAGGGCGTGGTCCAGGTCGCGGTAGGGCAGCAGGGTGGCCACCGGGCCGAAGACCTCGGTGTCATGGAATACATCCACCTCGGCATCGCGGCTGCCCAACAGGGTCGGGCCCAGGCAGCAGGCCACGGCCGGGTCGGCGTCGACCAGCGGGTGGCTGGCGCCGTCGTGCAAGGTGCTGGCCTGTTGCTGCAGCCGGGCCAGGCCGGCCTGCACGGTGTCGAACTGGGCGCGGCTCACCAGGGCTCCCATGCGCACCGAGTCGTTGCGCGGGTTGCCCACGGTGGTGCGGGCCAGGCGCGCGCCGATGGCCTGGGCGGCGTCGTCGTAGAGTTCCTGGGGCACGAAGATGCGGCGGATGGCCGTGCACTTCTGGCCCGATTTGACGGTCATCTCGCGCGCCACCTCTTTGGCCAGCAGCTCGAAGGCTTCGCTGCCGGCGCCCTCTCCGGGCAGCAGCAGGGCTGAGTTCACGCTGTCGGCCTCGATGTTGCAGCGCACCGAACGCCGTGCCACCGCCGGGTGCGAGCGGATCAGTTCGGCCGTGTCGGCCGAGCCGGTGAAACTGACCAGGTCCAAAGGCGTCAGGGCATCCAGCAGGCCGGCCGAGCTGCCGCACACCACCGACAGTGAGCCGGGTGGGAAGATGCCCGCGTTCACCACGTCCTGCACCATGCGCTGGGTCAGCCAGGCGGTCGAGGTGCCGGGCTTCACCACCACCGGCACACCCGACAGCAGGGCCGGGGCGGCTTTCTCCCACAAGCCCCAGCTGGGGAAGTTGAAGGCATTGATGAACAGCGCCACGCCGCGTGCCGGGCTCAGCACGTGCTGGCTCTGGAACAGCGGGTCCTTGCCCAGGCGGGTGGCCTCACCATCGAGCAGATGGCGCCGGTCTCCCAGGCTTTCGCCCAGCCGGGCGTAGTGGCCGAGCGTGAAGATGCCGCCGTCGATGTCAACGGCCGAGTCGTTCTTCACCGTGCCGCTGTTGGCGGTGGCGATCTCATAGTAAGTGTCGCGGTGGGCTTGCAGCACCTTCACGGCCGCACCCAGCAGGGCCGCGCGTTGCGCATAGCCCAGGGCGCGCAGGGCCGGGCCGGCCTGCTCGCGGGCAAAGGCCAGGCCGGCGCGCAGGTCCAGCCCGGTGGCGTCCACGCGCACCAGTTCGGTTCCCAGCACCGGGTCGAACAAGGCGGTGCCGGCGCCACGGCCGGCGATCCATTGGCCACCCAGGTGGTTGTGCAGCAATTCGGGGGTGCTCATCAGGCGGCTTCTTTCGTGCGGGTGAATTCGATGCGGCCCTCAGGCAGCAGGTACAGCACCAGGGCCCGGCCCTGGCTCACGGTGGGGCGGTGGGCGCTGCCCGGGGGGTAGACCAGCCAGCCGGCCGGGCGGCCATCAAACTGGGCCTGGCCTTCGAGGGGCATGATCAGGTCGATCTCGCCCAGCGGGTGGCTGTGGTGTGGCCCGGCGATGTCGTGCATGTCGACCACATCGACCGAGAAGCCGTGCAGGTCTTCGGCCGGCTTGAAGACACGGCCGTAGCGGATGCCGCCGCCCTCGCGCTCACACAGCCAGCCCTGTTCCACGCCGGTCAGGCAGAGTTGCTTCAGGGTCTGGAAGGTGGCGCTGTCAGCCCCATGTTCGGTGTTGAGCCAGGTGCCCAACTCGCTGTCCAGGGGGCGGCCGGCCAAGTGGGCCGCGATGTCGGCGCTGAGCTGTGCCAGGGTTTGACGGAACGCATTTTGTGCCACAGTCGGGCCTCCGTTTGACATGCAGGCTTGCATCGGCAAGTCTGGTGAAGTATTGTGCATGTCGTGAAGGCTAATGCTCGCCCAAGGTGGCGTCAAGCACTATAGTTCATAAATCAGGGTTTACCCATATCATCAAGATGCAAGATTCCATCACCCCGGTGGCGACCACGGTGGCGGCAGGCCCTGAGGCCGCCGGCGAAGAGCGCCACGCCTCGCTGGTGGCCTTGGGCGAGCGCGTGCGCAGCCTGCGCGCACGCCGCGGCATGACGCGCAAGGCCGTGGCGCTGGCGGCCGATGTGTCCGAGCGCCACCTGGCCAACCTGGAGTACGGCACTGGCAATGCTTCTTTTCTGGTGCTGCAGCAGGTGGCCGGTGCGCTGCAGTGCTCCATGGCCGAATTGATCGGTGACATCACCGCCTCCTCGCCGGAGTGGCTGCTGATCCGCGAGTTGCTCGAGCACCGCGACGAAGCCACGCTGCGCCGCGTGCGCGTGGCCATCGGTGAGCTGCTCGGCAACGGCAGTGTCAGTGGTCACACACCGGGCGCGGCCTGGCCGCGGGTGGCCCTGGTGGGCTTGCGTGGCGCGGGCAAATCCACGCTGGGCCAGATGCTGGCCGATGACCTCGAATACCCCTTTGTCGAGCTGAGCCGCGAGATCGAGAAGTTTGCCGGCTGCAGCATCTCCGAGATCCAGGGCCTGTATGGCATGAACGCCTACCGCCGCTACGAGCGCCGGGCCCTCGAAGAGGCCATCCAGATCTACCCCGAGGTGGTGATCGCCACCCCGGGTGGTCTGGTGTCTGACGCGGCCACCTTCAACCTGCTGCTGTCGCACTGCACCACGGTGTGGCTGCAGGCCGAGCCCGAAGACCACATGCAGCGCGTGGCCGAGCAGGGCGACCTGCGCCCCATGGCGGCCAGTGCCGAGGCCATGAACGACCTGCGTCAGATCCTGGCGGGGCGCTCGGCCTTCTACTCCAAGGCCGACCTGCGCCTGAACACCAGTTCTCAGCCCCTGCAAGACACCTTCAAGCTCTTGCGCACCCAGGTCCGGGAGGCCTTGAAGCTGCCTGTGTGACTCGTCGATAGGAAATTTAATGCATCTTGCTTGACGCACTTTAATGCATGCACTAACATGCAGTCAGTTTCGCAAGAATGCATTATCTTTCCACCGACGGAGACACACTATGAGCACCGCGCCCCGCGTCGACTACCAGACCCACCCCAGCCAGTACAAACACTGGAAGCTGAGTTTTGATGGCGCCATCGCCACCCTGACGGCCGACTTCGATGAAAACGGCGGCCTGGCACCGGGTTACAAGCTCAAGCTCAACAGCTACGACCTGGGCGTGGACATCGAGCTCAACGATGCCATCAACCGCATCCGCTTCGAGCACCCCGAGGTGCGCACCGTGGTGGTCACCAGCGCCAAGGAGAAGGTGTTCTGCTCGGGCGCCAACATCTTCATGCTGGGGGTGTCCAGCCACGGTTGGAAGGTGAACTTCTGCAAGTTCACCAACGAAACCCGCAACGGCCTGGAAGACTCTTCCCAGCACAGCGGCCTGAAGTTCCTGGCGGCCGTGAACGGCGCCTGCGCCGGCGGCGGCTACGAACTGGCCCTGGCCTGCGACGAGATCATCCTGGTGGACGACCGCTCCAGCGCCGTCAGCCTGCCCGAAGTGCCCCTGCTGGGCGTGCTGCCCGGTACCGGCGGCCTGACCCGCGTCACCGACAAGCGCCACGTGCGCCATGATCTGGCCGACATCTTCTGCACCACCACCGAAGGCGTGCGCGGCCAGAAGGCCAAGGACTGGCGCCTGGTCGACGACATCGCCAAGCCCGCCGTGTTCGCCCAGAAGGTGCGCGAGCGCGCCGAACAGTTGGCCGCACAGAGCGACCGCCCGGCCGATGGCCGGGGTGTGGAGCTGGTGGCCCTGCAGCGCCGGGTCGAGGCCGATGCCCTGCATTACGACCATGTCAGCGTGAACATCGACCGCAGCAAGCGCACGGCCACCTTCTTGGTCAAGGCCCCCACGGGGGACCAGCCTGCCGATGTGGCCGGCATCGAGGCCGCAGGCGCAGCCTGGTACCCGCTGGCCCTGGCGCGCCAGCTGGAAGACGCCATCCTGTCCATGCGCACCAATGAGCTGGACATCGGCACCTGGCTGATCACCACCCAAGGCGACGCCGCTGCCGTGCTGGCCATGGACGCCGTCTTGAGCGCCCACGCCGGCCATTGGCTGGTGCGTGAGACCATCGGCCTGCTGCGCCGCACCTTCAGCCGCCTGGATGTGTCCAGCCGCAGCCTGTTTGCCCTGATCGAGCCCGGCTCGTGCTTTGCCGGCAGCTTTCTGGAGCTGGCCCTGGCCTGCGACCGCAGCTACCACCTGGCCCTGCCGGATGACGAAGACCAGGCGCCCAAGATCACCGTGGGCGAGGCCAACTTCGGCCTGTACCCCATGGTCACCGGCCAGAGCCGTCTGGGCCGCCGCTTCTATGACGAAGCCGCGCCCATGGAAGCCGTGCGCGCCGCCGCCGGCCGCGCCCTGGATGCCGACGCGGCCTTCGCCCTGGGTCTGGTCACCAGCAACCCCGACGACATCGACTGGGCCGACGAGGTGCGCATCGCCATCGAAGAGCGCGTGGCCATGTCGCCCGATGCCCTGACCGGCATGGAGGCCAACCTGCGCTTCAACGGCCCCGAGAACATGTTCACCCGCATCTTCGGCCGCCTCACCGCCTGGCAGAACTGGATCTTCCAGCGCCCCAACGCGGTCGGCGAATACGGTGCCTTGAAGGTCTACGGCAAGGGCAATAAAGCGGCCTTTGACTGGAACCGGGTTTGAGGGGATGCCTGCCGGCTGCGGCCGCCACACCCCTCAAACCGTGTGAGTTTTTTGGATGACTGATTGACTGACTGACCACTTACCTGGAGACAAGCATGTCCACGATCGATTACAGCGAAAAGATCCCCAACAACGTCAACCTGGCCGAAGACCGCACCCTGAAGCGGGCGCTCGAGCAGTGGCAGCCCAACTACCTGGACTGGTGGAACGACATGGGCCCGGACGGCAGCCATGGCTTTGATGTGTACCTGCGCACGGCCGTCAGCGTCGATCCGCAGGGCTGGGCGCAGTTCGGTCACGTCAAGATGCCCGACTACCGCTGGGGCATCTTCCTCAACCCGGCCGAGCAGGACCGCAAGATCCATTTCGGCGACCACAAGGGCGAGAACGCCTGGCAGGACGTGCCCGGCGAGTACCGCGCCAACCTGCGCCGCATCATCGTCACCCAGGGCGACACCGAGCCGGCCTCGGTCGAGCAGCAGCGCCACCTGGGCCTGACCGCGCCCAGCCAGTACGACCTGCGCAACCTGTTCCAGGTCAATGTCGAAGAGGGCCGCCACCTGTGGGCCATGGTCTACCTGCTGCACAAGTACTTCGGCCGCGATGGCCGCGAGGAAGGCGAGGCCCTGCTGGAACGCCGCAGCGGCCAGCAGGACAACCCCCGCATCCTGCAGGCCTTCAACGAGCCCACGCCCGACTGGCTGAGCTTCTTCATGTTCACCTACTTCACCGACCGCGACGGCAAGTTCCAGCTGTGCGCATTGGCCGAGTCGAGCTTCGACCCGCTGGCCCGCACCACCAAGTTCATGCTGACCGAGGAAGCCCACCACATGTTCGTGGGCGAGTCGGGCGTGAGCCGCGTGATCCAGCGCACCTGCCAGGTCATGAACGAGCTCAAGACCGACGACCCGGCCAAGCTGCGCGCGGCGGGCGTGATCGATCTGCCCACCCTGCAGCGCTACCTGAACTTCCACTTCAGCGTGACCATCGACCTGTTCGGTGCCGACGAGTCGAGCAATGCCGCCACCTTCTACAGCACCGGCCTCAAGGGCCGCTTCGAGGAAGGCAAGCGCACCGATGACCACCAACTGCGCGGCCAGAGCTACAAGGTGCTGAATGTGCAGAACGGCCAGCTCGTCGAGAAGGAAGTGCCGATGCTCAACGCGCTCAATGAAGTGCTGCGCGACGACTACATCAAGGACTCCATCGGCGGTGTGGAGCGTTGGAACAAGGTGATCGAGAAGAACGGCATCCCGTTCCGCCTGACCGTGCCGCACAAGGCTTTCCACCGCAACATCGGCTCGTTGGCCGGCGTGAAGGTGTCGCCTGATGGGCGCGTGGTGTCCGAAGCCGAATGGCAAGCCAAGAAGAACGACTGGCTGCCCAGCGTCGAAGACCGTGCCTTTGTGGCCAGCCTGATGGGCCGTGTCACCGACACCGGCAAGTTTGCCAACTGGATTGCCCCGCCCGTCATGGGCATCAACCGCCAGCCCGTCGACTTTGAATATGTCCGCTTCAACTGA
>Ga0209913_1000176_pt1 | contig 65389 bp, 59 predicted proteins | sample PersoiDNA2013203_FD_185805 | JGI IMG/M metagenome (GOLD analysis project Ga0209913, IMG submission 185805) | Permafrost soil microbial communities from the Arctic, to analyse light accelerated degradation of dissolved organic matter (DOM) -... | ecosystem: Environmental > Terrestrial > Soil >...
TCAGAATGAAATTGGACATGGTCAAAATTACCTATCAGGACAGGTGCGATTTTAACATTTTCGCTATGCTTTTCATAGCGATCGTAGAAATGAGTTTCGGCGTTTTAAGCCCGACAGGCTGCTAGAGATTACTTTTTCAACCCTTGCGCAGCGGTTTGAGCAAGTCGTTGAGTCCGTTGTGGTCAATCTCATGCATCAGGGCCAGCAGCCGCCCGATTTCACCCTTGGGCACGCCCTCGCGCACGAACCAGCGCAGGTAGTCTCCCGGCAGGTCGGCAATGATCCGGCCTTTGTATTTGCCAAACGGCATGCTGCGCGTCACCAGCAATTGCAGGTCTTCTGGTTGCATGCTCAGCCCCCTGCCCGCTTGACGACGTAGCCCTGAGCGGCGAGCATTTCCATCACGCGCGCGCAGTGGTCACCCTGCACTTCAATCACCCCCTCCTTGACCGTCCCGCCCGAGCCACAGGCCGTTTTGAGCTGTTTGCCCAGGGCGGCCAGCGCCGACGGCTCCAGCGCCAGGCCGCGCACCAGGGTCACGCCCTTGCCCGCGCGCCCCTTGGTTTCACGCGACACGCGCACCACACCATCTGACGGCGCCGCAGCCACGGTAGCGCTGCAACGGCAACTGGCCACTGGCAAACGGCACTGCGGGCACATGCGCCCGCTGTCGGTGCTGTAGACCAGGCCACCGCTTGTTGATCTGGACTTCATGAATGAATCAGCCTCGGTAAAGTCATGATGAATGGACGACGGGTCGGTCGGTCACGGCGCTGCATGGCCCCGCTTGACCGGCAGCAGGAACCACGCAAAAGCGAGCCCCTGCACCAGCAACAGCGCGGCGAACGTGAGTCGAAAGGCAGCAGCGCGACTCATGCCACCGGCGAGGCCGTCCACGGCGGCGCCAATACCCCATTGCAGACCAAAGGCGCCGACGAAAACGAGCAGGTTGAGGGCGGTATTGACCCGCCCGGCCAGCGCCACGGAGAAGGCCGCGCTCAGTTGCGAATAAGCGATATTGCTCAGGCTGAACGACACACCGAGCAGCGGCCAGAGCCAGGCGGGGCGGGCGAGGTCAAGGATGATGGCCAGCTCGGTCACCAGCGCCAGGCCCATGCCGACGCTCAGCAGCGTCATCGGCGCAATGCCGCGGCGGGCCAGCCGACCCGAGCAGGTGGCAACGAAGAGAAAGCCGGCCAGCATCGCCAGCGCCAGCAAGAACAGCACACCGGCGGCATCGGTGCGCGTCACGCCGTTGACCTCCATCAGCCAGGGCATCGCCCACAGGCCCTGGATCGCCATGAAGCCACCAGAAACCAGGCAGCCCTGCGGCGCAAAACGCCAGAACGTGCGGTCACAGAAGATGGCGCGCAGGGTGCGCAGTTGCTGAACGAAGGGCTCGCGCTGTGTCCCCGCGGCATGATCGGGCACCGTCAGCAAAAAACCCGCCGTCAGCACCAGCAGACCGGCGCAAAGAAAAAACACGCCGCGCCAGCCCAGCAGCGGCAGCGCGGCCGCCACCGGCACGCTGGCCGACAGCGCGCCCAGACCACCGGCGACCATGATGGTGGCCGTCAACGACGGCAGCCGCTCGACCGGGAACCACTGACTGAAGGCCTTGAAACTGGCCATCAGGCAGGCCGAGACGCCCAGGCCAATGAGCGCGCGGGCCAGCGCCAGCACGCCGAGCGTCGTCCCCAGGCCGAACAGCGCGCAGCCCGAGGCGGCCACCAGCAGCAGTGCCGCTTCAACCCGGCGCGGGCCAAAGCGGTCGAGCAGCAGACCCAGCGGCAGTTGAAACAGACCGAAGGCGAGGAAGTAAGCCGAGGTCAACAGCCCCAGGCCAGCCGCCGTCATGTCCAGCTCGTGCATCAACTCGGGTGCGATCACGGCATTGACGCTGCGCAGTCCATACGACAAGAAATAGCCAAGGGCATAGGCCGGAACCAGGCGAAACCAAAGGCGCGGGGAGTGATTCATGGCGGCCATTGTCGCGGAAACCGACGGCCGCACTGTCGGTCGCTGCGCAGCCGGGATGAGCCAAGTCTGCCAGGCTTGCCGCCTGCTGCTGTCGTCCTGGATAAAGCTATATTTTTAATAGCTACTCACAAAGAAAGCACGTGGGCAACGTGCCAAAATGGTCTATAAACAAAGCGATTGTCAGGAGTTCTTCGTATGTCACGTCCCCAAGTGTGGGCGACCAAGGTCGCCGCCCTGATTCAAGCAGGCAACAGTTCGGCCGCGCTGGCACAAATCAAAGTCGCCCCCACGGTGAAGGATTTGCAGCAACTGCGCGTCCTCCTCGCCCAGACCAAGCTGCTGGCGCAGCACCCCAACATCGATGCCGCGACCACCGACATGATCGCGGCGCTGACAGCGCCGCGGCTGCACCGTTCCCCCTAAGGCACCAGCGTCAGCGCGTGCATGTAATCCGGCCGCAGCATCAAGTCATCCCATGGCAGCGCGGGCGTTTGCGGCAAGAGCGCGCGGCGGCGCTCTTCGCTGGCCTCCTGCGGCTGCCAGGCGCCTTTGAGTTGCGCCTCGGTCAGCCCGTTGATCCAGGCGTCCAGCGCGCCGCCACCGCCTTCGCTGCTGGCGAGCGACTGGTTGCACAGCAACACCAGGTCACAGCCCGCGTTCAATGCCGCCACCGCCGCCTGGGTGTAGCTGACCGGCTCGCCGTCGAGCAGACGCGCGCCGGCCATCGACAGGTCGTCGCTGAAGATGGCACCGCCAAATCCCAGTTGGCCGCGCAGGATGTCGTTCAACCATTTGCTTGAGAAACCCGCTGGCCGCGCATCGACCTTGGGGTAGATCACATGCGCGGGCATGACACTGCTGAGCGTGGTAGTGAGCCAGCCGTAGGGCGCGGCGTCGTCAGCCAGAATCGCTTTCAGGCTGCGCTTATCCACGGGAACGGCGGTGTGGGAGTCGGCTGCCACACTGCCATGGCCCGGAAAGTGTTTGCCGCAATTGGCCATGCCGCTCATGCACAGACCGTGCATCAGGCTTTTGGCCAGCAGACTCACCACGCGCGGGTCACGATGGAAGGCGCGGTCGCCGATGACGCTGCTCGCACCAAAATCAAGGTCCAGCACCGGGGTGAAGCTGAAGTCGACACCACAGGCCCGCAACTCAGACCCCAGCACAAAACCGCAGGCGCTGGCGGCGTTGGTGGCACGCATGGCACCGCTGCCCTGTCCGCCTTTTTTATCGTTCATCCACATCTCGCCCAAAGCCCGCATGGGCGGCAAATGGGTAAGACCATCGGTCTTGAAGCGTTGCACACGGCCGCCTTCGTGGTCAACACAGATCAGCAAGTCACGCCGCACTTTTTTGATGTCGCGGCACAACTGGGTAAGCTGGGCGCGGCTCTGCCAGTTGCGGGCAAACAGGATCAGCCCCCCCACCAAGGGGTGTTGCAGGCGCTGGCGGTCAATGCGGGACAGGTTCAGGCCCGCAATGTCGATGAGGAGAGGGGCGTGTTGGGTCATCAGAAGACTTTCAATAGAATTTATTACTATACTTTTAATAGCTGCTTGCGCAACAAGGACGGGGGCTAGAGGCCAATTTCTTATAAACTCTCGACCACACAAAAGCTGGCGGCGTAGTCGGTTTCATCGGTCACACTCACATGGGCGCTTAAGGCCCGCGCGTCAAACCAGTCTTTCAAAGCGCCATGCAGCACGATGGTGGGCTTGCCGCTGGCCAAGTTGCCAACTTCGCACGAGCGCCAGGTCATGGGCATCGTCAGCCCCAAGCCAATGGCTTTGCTGAAGGCCTCCTTGGCACTGAAACGGGTCGCGAGGTAACGCACGCCGCGCTCGGGCCAGCGCGCGCTACGCGCCTGCCAGGTGGCAAATTCAGCGTCGCTGAGAATTTTTAGCGCAAAGCGCTCGCCGTGGCGCGCCAGGCTCTCCCGGATGCGACGCACATCGCAAATGTCGGTGCCAATGCCGTAGATCACGAGCGACCCTGGGCGATGCAGCGCAGGTAAGCCTGCACTGTGGCGCAGTAGCCCAGTTCCAGCGCGTCGGCAATCAGGGCGTGACCGATGGACACTTCTGCGACGCCTGGCACTGTTTTCAAAAAAGCGGCGAGGTTGTCGCGGTTCAGGTCATGGCCGGCGTTGACACCCAGCCCGGCGTCCAGCGCGGCTTGCGCCGCCTGGGCAAAGCGCGCGAGTTGCGCGTCCTGCTGCGGCGTGCCCCAAGCGGCGGCATAGGGCTCGGTGTAGAGCTCAACACGGTCGGCCCCCACCGCGCGTGCCGCCGCCATGGCGGCGGGGTCGGCATCCATGAACAGACTGACACGCAGACCCCAGCCATGGGCTTGATCGATCAAGGGCCGCAGGCGCTGCGCGTCAAACGGAAAATTCCAGCCGTGGTCACTGGTGAACTGGCCCTCTGAATCGGGCACAAAGGTCACCTGGTGCACCGGCAGTTTTTTCTCAACCAGGACGCGCACCACGTCCATCAAATTGTGCAGCGGGTTGCCTTCGATATTGAATTCACGATCCGGCCAGGCTTGCATCAACAGCGCCAGGTCCCGCACATCATCGGTGCGGATATGGCGCTCGTCCGGCCGGGGATGCACCGTGATGCCGTTGGCGCCAGCCTGCAGACACAAAGTGGCCGCCCGCGTGACGCTGGGGATGCCCAGGTGGCGCGTGTTACGCACGAGCGCCACTTTGTTGAGGTTGACTGAAAGCTTGGTGGTCATAGCTAGAGGGATTGCAGGTCGATCATCATTTGCCGCGTGCGCAGGGTCTGCACCCCGCAATGGTAATTCAGCAGCGTGCGAAGTTGCGGTTTGAGCTGCGTCATCACTTCCGAACAGGCGCGCAGCGTGGTGGTAAACGGCGCCGAGTCGGCCAGCGACTGCTGCAGCGTGACCCATTGGGCGCCGCTCAGGCTGGCCCGATCAGCGTCATTGGTCTGACGCAAACCGCCTTCGGGCACCAGGCTGTAGCGGCTCTGTGCATCGAGTGCCAACAGCGTCATGGTTTGGGCATCCAGCAAGGGCAGCAAGCCGATCTCGCGCAGCAGCAACAGCTCAAAGGCGCGCAAGGCCGACTGCAAAGCCTCGCCATGCTCGGAGGCGATCACCTGCACCACCTGGGTATAGACGTCAAACAAGCGGGTGTGCGGATCGTCGCGCGCCAGCAGCGTCAGCAACAGTTCATTGAGGTACAGACCGGACATCAACGCGTCGCCGGTCGGCATGACATGGCCACCCTGCCACTCCGCACCCTTTAACGTGCGGATCTCGGCATCGCCGCCAAACGCCACATGCAAGGGCTGCAAAGGCAACAAAATCGGGCGAAAGCTCGAGCTGGGCCGCTTGACACCCTTGGCCACCAGAGCAATGCGACCGTGGTGGCGGGTGAACACCTCCAGAATCAGGCTCGACTCGCTCCAGTCGTAGCGGTGCAACACATAGGCCGGTTCATCAGAAATGCGCTGGGTCGCCATCAGTAGCATTCAATCATTAGCCAAACAACGCTGAATGCGTCCCCGTTCGACAAAAAATGACTCTCTCGGTCTTTGAGCCCACATCGGCCAAACGGTAAATCAAAAGCCAATCGCCGCCGATATGGCACTCGCGGTGACCGTCCCAGCCGCCTTGCAGCGGGTGATCCAGATATTCAGGGGGCAAGGGTACATCGTGGTCAAGCAACAAAGCCATCACCACCTTGAGCCGCGTCAGCTCATAACGGCCACCGTGTGCAAGTTTTTCCCAGTCCTTGTCAAAAGCCTTGAGTGGCTCAAACTGCCGCAGCTTGCGCGCTTTAGTTTTTGCCATCGGACCTTGCCACCTTGCCATCCATGGCAGCAAAATAATTGTCCAAAGAGTCAAAGCGCGGTGCAGCGCCGGCGCGCAAGCGATTCAGTGCAGCGTCTGATTCATTCAGCACATCCAGCGTTTGCGCATTGGGTAACTTGACATCAAACGGCAAGCCCTTGCGCGCAGCGATTTGCGCAAAAGTCATGCGCATCACATCACTGACGGTCAAACCCAAGGCTGACAGAACTTGTTCGACCTCGGCCTTCAAACCGGCGTCGATGCGGCTTTTAATAACGGCTTCCATGGTGTCCCCCCTTCCAAAGACGTCATCATACATTGATGCCACGATGGGGCCACATGTTCCAATGCAAGTGACTCAACTGCGCGCATTCACGGTGAATCAGAGTCGTTATTCACCTTCCACGCATGACAAGTAATCGTTACCTCATGCCGCCAGATTTTCCCATGCCGCCGGACCCACCCATACCGCCTGAACTGCCTGAACTGCCTGACCCACTTGAGCCACCCATGCCGCCTGAACCGCCCATACTTCCTGAGCTACCCATACCGCCTGTGCCCCCTGCACTGTTCATGACTGCGGAGCCAGCCATGCTACTTTTTGATGTCGAACCCCTGAACTCAATCCGATCGACAGTGATACGTTGATCCGTTTCAACCCGACCGCTGATTTGCACGCGACGGTTCACTGCGAGTTCAGCCTTCGTGCCACCCACCATATGTACACCCTGCGCGAGTTTTAGAGACCGAAAACCCAAGCTAATTTCGTTCTCGCTCAGTTGATGGATATAACCTTCGAGCACCACTTTATTAACGTGACCCAAACCCTCCATCGTGGGATTGACAGCGATTTGTCGGGCATGCAACACACCATCGTTCCACATCCCACTGACCCACAATTCCTGCCCTACGGCCAAGCCATGAGGTAGCGCCAACGATGCCAAATCAATCTGCGTATCACCCACCATGACGGTATTGCCTTGAAGCACACTGACGGGACCACGAACTTGAACCAGTTGCTCAGTCGCCTGCACAGAGAATGGGTCGACACGCGACGCCATAACTGCGCCATTAGCCGTGCGGTAGCCGCCCACGCGAACCCAATCACCTGTATGCAGCACGGTCAAATCAACTGACTCCAGTGCCGAAACTTCTTGGCCTACAACTTGTAAGTGGCCCTTTGCTACATCCAATGCACTGACAGGGCCTACGATGGTATGAATCATCGAAATGCCACGGGCCGTTATTTGCGCCCGATCTTCTGTGGCAGTCACGGCGACCACTTGCCCCACCGCGAGTTGACTCGCAGAGCCTGATTGACCGTTGTCCCACACTGGAGTCTTCTCGTCATAGTGCACTTCAATGCCATTGACGCAAATACTGGCAAAGCCGGTGATCACACCAACGATACCGGTGCCGCCAATGCCGCCTTCCCCAAACACGGGGTTGCTTGCCACCATGCCCGTGCCACCTATTCCACCGGGATCTTTCATGATCGCAGCCACACCACTGCGTGATCCTGGATTGACAGCTGAGGCTTGGGTTGCGCAGACATTTTGAGCCTGCACTGGCATGGATAAAAATAAGCATAGCCATGCTGCCAGCGGCACAACAATGAGACGGAGCGAAATTGGACCGCACTGACGCGCATAAAAACTAGGATTTGATGGCATGTTCGATTCCTTCGAGTGGATCAGGATTGGCGGGCTCAAGTTGGCATGGCTCGGCATAGAAGTAAATGCCAAATGTCATGCGCTGACGGGGTGCTTCCGACGCAGCATCCAACAGTTCCCGTTCTATGGCTGTTTTGTTGACGGCCAATAACGCCTGCATCCCCAGTTCTTGCGACTGCGCCGCCAAATGTTCGACAGACTCGGCGCTTAACCCCCTGTAATGCACGCTACGCTCTAAAAACGATGGCGTTTGAGCCAATAAATTATGGGCTGCGGCGGCAGCGTGGTCGTGCAGGTTGTGCCCAAAGTAAAAGGCTTTTTCGTCAAAACCTTTAGCGGGTACAAAAGCCTGGGTATTGAGGCACACGCGAAACTGCTCATCAAAATGTGCGACCCCCAGACGTAACCATTCATCCAAAACCACACGCGAGCGTATATCACTGTTGACACCTACCACCAGCCCCTCAAAGGACTGTGCGCCGCCCTCGCTGATGTAGCGCGGCAAGGGCTTGGGTTGCCCCTGTGCATCCAGGTAGAGCGAATTGCCAAGCCACTGCGCCACCAGTTGCGCGCCCAAAGACACCACCGAGGGCATTTTCTCTTCTGCCGTAACCCGTGGGTGTCGCAAGCGGTTGACATCCTTTCGATGCAGCCCCGAGAGCAGGCTTACTCGACTGTCCGTAGAAGGTTTTCCATCGATTGGAAAATCATGCTCGGCCACCTCGACCAGCAAAGACTTGAGGAGCTCTGTCAAATAAGAGAACGTAATGCCCCGCGCCATCATCAAGCGTACCAATGGACGCAGCGCTTGACGCAAAGCCAGCACAAAAGCGGGCGATGGGTTGATTGGTAGGGAATCGGGCTGGGACATTGTCGGGATGGTGCAAAGCAGGTTGATGTCACTTTAACATAAAGTGTGGGAAATTTTCACACACATGTTGACGTGTGATAATTTCCCACGTATACTGCGCTTGTGTGTGGGAAATTGTCACACACAAGAGGGTCGCAACGGAAACAAAACAGAAGTTTGCGCACATCGGTATCGCCGCACCAGCGTAGGCAGTTTGTTGTCGTTGTAGCCCAAAACCGTTGTCAACTTTTCAGTTTCAGGAGAAATATCATGTTCAAGATTAAACATACCGTACTCAGCACCCTCTCTGCTCTCGCACTCGGTTTGACTGTTACTTCAATCAACGCTGCCGGTGCTGGCATGGGTGGCATGGGTAGCTCAACCGGCTCCGGCAGCATGGGTAGCAATGCCGGCTCCGGCAGCATGGGTAGCAATGCCGGCTCCGGCGGCATGGGCAGCAATGCCGGCTCCGGCGGCATGGGCAGCAATGCCGGCTCCGGCGGCATGGGCAGCAATGCCGGCTCCGGCAGCATGGGCAGCAATGCTGGCTCCGGCAGCATGGGCAGCAATGCTGGCTCCGGCAGCATGGGTAGCAATGCTGGCTCCGGCAGCATGGGTAGCAATGCTGGCTCCGGCAGCATGGGTAGCAATGCTGGCTCCGGCAGCATGGGTGATATGAGCACAATGGACGGCAAAGGAAGCATGACCATCAGCACCAATACCCCGGCTGTGAAGTAGAACTTATTCAATCGCGGGAAATGGTGCACAGTAAAACCGTCCGGTGCACCATCCACCCTTGAGCATCTGGCATAGATCAAGTCCTATGCAGAACTGATAAATTGATGCTGTAACGACTCGTGCCAGGTCGAGCAGGAATTACCTGGGAACGAAGTAGGCAAAATGATGGCGGCGGTTTCCGCCAGCGCAAAGATGCCTTTGAGGCATAACGCTGATCTCAAAGGCGAAGTGCACCTTCTTCTCGTTAAACAGTCTCTTTATGTCAGTCATTTTTAGCAATGCGTGACATCGGCCGACTAGCGCCGAACCCATCCAGAAGCAATCGGGTGGGCAAAGACGGTGCGGTAAAGCTTCTCGGCCAGGTTGGTAAGTGTGTCGCCAGCCATTCGCCAAAGCGGCGACACGATGACATAAGCTGCACCAGCCACAGCGACGGCGCCCACCATGTCCAACGGGAAATGCAGCCCTAGGAACACCCGCGCCCAGGCAACAGCGAAACCTGTTGCCAGGACCGCAGCGGCCATTCGGAACGCACCACCGAACAGCAAGGTCAGACCGATGCCGGAAAATACGGTCAGGTGGTCGCTGGGGAAAGAGGAATCGGCCGCGTGAGGTATCCAAGCGTGGCCGAGTCCGATCATGAACGGCCGCGGATGCTGCCAGACGAAACCAATCACTTGATTTGCACCAAGCGCCAACAGGGTAACCAGGCACGCCTTAATCGCCTGATTGCGGCGTGCGCCATCGCCCCAAAGCCAGAGCACCAATAGCAGCACAGGGATGAGGTAAATCAGGTCGTCGGCGAGAACAGTTGCCGTATCGACCGCCCATGACGGCGTGTTGACACCCGCATTGATCCACAGGAACAGCGACTGGTTGAAAGCTTCAGTTTTGTTCATCGTTTCTTTTTCACTCAAACAGTTCGACCTGTGAGGATTTCGGACTCAGGTGCAGTGTTTCAAGGCTTCGCGAGAGTCAAAACTGCTACGTGAACGAGGGATGCCGCCTGCAGAGAGTGGGGCGTGGTTCCCCGCCGATTCGCGTTCAACCGCAAAGCAAAGTAGGCATCAAGTTGCCATTTTGATGCGCTTACTGGTAGCCGAATGAGCGCACCCGCGCTTCATCGTCGGCCCAACCAGAGCGCACTTTGACCCACATTTCGATGAACACCTTGCAGTCCAGCGCTTTCTCCAGCTCCACGCGGGTTTCCATGCCGATGCGCTTGATGCGCTCGCCCTTGTCGCCAATCACCATCGCTTTGTGCGTGTCACGCTCCACCACGATGGTGGCGGCAATGCGCAGCAGGCGCTTTTGCTTGCCGCGACCGGCTTCTTCCTCGAACTTGTCGATCACCACGGTGGAGGTGTAGGGCAACTCATCGCCAGTCAGGCGGAACAGCTTTTCGCGCACGGTCTCGCTGGCCAAAAACTTCTCGCTGCGGTCGGTCAACTCGTCTTCGGCATACCACCAGGCCTGCTCGGGCAGGTATTTTTCGCAAATGCCCAGCATACGTTCGATGTCTTTGGCGTTCTTGGCCGACATTGGCACGAATTCGGCAAACGTGTGGCGCTGCTGCATCTCTTGCAGCCAGGGTGCGATGTCGGCGCGGCGCGTGACCTGATCGAGCTTGTTGGCCACCAGCAACGTGGGAATGTCTTTGCTCAGCAGCGCCAGCACCTTGGCGTCGGCCTGGTTGAACATGCCCGCTTCCACCACGAACAAAATCAGATCGACATCACCGACCGCGCCGAGCACGGTTTTGTTGAGCGAGCGGTTCAGGGCGTTGTTATGACGCGTCTGGAAACCCGGCGTATCGACAAACACAAACTGGGCAGCGCCCTGGCTGTGGATGCCGGTAATGCGGTGGCGCGTGGTTTGCGCCTTGCGCGAGGTGATGCTGATCTTTTGACCGACCAGCGCATTCATCAAGGTCGATTTACCGACGTTGGGCTTACCCACGATGGCGATCAAGCCGCAGCGCTGACCTGCCACCGGCGTCCCCGCCGCCGCACCCACGCGCATGCTCTTGAGCATGCTTTCTATATCATTCTGGCCTTCAGCCCCCGTCGCTTGTACAGCAACAGCTACTGATTCAGTAGCAGAAGATTTGGCAGAATTTGATTTTTTGAGCGGCGATTTTGTCGCGGAAGATTTTGTAGTCGTCATTGCCCGGCCTTTGCCTTGAGTGTTTGCAGCATCGCAGCAGCTGCGGCCTGTTCGCCAGCACGACGGGAGCCGCCGATGCCACGTTCTAAAAAATTGAGTTCGACAATTTCGCACTCGACGTCAAACGTCTGCTTGTGCGCCGCCCCCAGGGTTGCAACCACCCGGTACAGCGGCAGGTTCATCTTGCGCCCTTGCAACCATTCCTGCAGTTCGGTCTTCGGGTCTTTGCCAATGGCCTCCATGTCGGATTTGATTTCAACCGCCTGGAACAGGCGCTGCACCAAGCCTTGTGCCACTGCAAAACCGGCGTCCAGATAAACCGCCCCAATGACAGCCTCCAGCGCGTCAGCCAGGATGGAAGGCCGCTTATGTCCGCCCGAGCGGGCCTCGCCTTCGCCCAGTCGAATGACCTCGGGCAAACCCAAGCCCAGCGCCAAATGATGCAGCGTATCTTGCTTGACCAGATTGGCACGCACGCGCGACAAATCGCCCTCCGGCAGAGTGCTCAGGCGTTCGTACAACAGGTCAGCCACAGCCAGACCCAGCACCGAGTCGCCCAGAAACTCCAGCCGTTCATTGTGATCAAGCGAAAAACTGCGATGGGTGAGCGCGCGTGTCAGCAAACCCGGGTTGGAAAACTCATGCTGCAAGCGACCTTGCAGCGCCATCAAACCATTATTCAAACCCACACCTCTTAGCGAACACTTTAGCGGGAACGTCCGGCGTATTTAAGGGTCAGGTAGCCGGGACCGGCGAGGTGAATCTCGCGCTGGTAGGCAAAACTGACGACGATCTTGTCATTCTCCTTGGTGACGTCCAGGTCTTTGCCACTCAGGGAACTGATGTTGTCGACCGCCGCCGCCTTGTCAAAAATACTGCGCACTTCGGCCACCGAATTGCCTTCACTCGCCTTGTTCGCCGCTTTGAGAACCGCCTGGTATTCAATGGCAGTGGGCACGATTTGGGCGGTGATGACGCCGGCCACAGCCAGCAGACCACCGACAAACAGGAGCCCCAAAAAAGACAGGCCACGCTGCCTGGATTTGAACTGAACCATCTTGCATTCTCCTAATCAGTTGAACGAGCCGATGCGCTTCAAGCTGCTGAAATTCATCCAGACAAAAAATGCTTTGCCCACGATGTTTTTATCCGGCACAAAACCCCAGTAACGAGAGTCCAGCGAGTTGTCGCGGTTGTCGCCCATCATGAAGTAGTGGCCTGCAGGCACTTTGCACACCACGCCTTCAACACTGTAGCGGCAGTTTTGCTTGAAAACAAAGTCGTCCGCGCCGGGAATAAAGGCGGGCCGGTCATCATCGTTGAGCAAGCGGTGCTTTTGCTCGCCCAGGGTTTCTTCAAACTGTTTCAAGTAACGCATGGCGTCTTCGTCGAAGTACTCTGGCAAGGCGACGGTTTCAATCACCTGGCCATTGATAGTGAGACGCTTGTTCAGATAAGCCACCTCATCACCGGGGACGCCGACCACACGCTTGATGTAATCGAGGCTTGGTTTGGGTGGATAGCGGAACACCATCACATCGCCACGCTGCGGCGGCGTGCCTTCGGTTATCTTGGTATTGATCACCGGCAGGCGCACGCCGTAGTGAAACTTGTTGACCAGAATCAAGTCGCCCACCATCAGGGTCGGAATCATGGAACCAGACGGAATCTTGAAGGGCTCGAACAGGAACGAGCGCAAGAAAAACACGGCGATGATCACCGGGAACAGCCCCGCCGTCCAGTCCAGCCACCAAGGCTGCGCCAGCATGCGGCTCCTGGCCTCGGTGATATTCATGTCGACCTGGCTGATACCTTGCTTGGTGAGTGCTTCGCGGCGCTTGATAGCGTCCGCCTCCAGCAACGCCACCGCCTTTTGCCGCTGCGGCAGGAAGTAAAAACGCTCGGCCAGCCAGTAAACCCCGGTCACCACCGTGGCCAGAAACAGCAACAACGCAAAGTTACCTTCGAGCATGCCAAAGTACCAGGCACCGGCGTAGCCGACGAAGGCCGCCAGAATGAAAGAAGTCAGGATTTGCATTAAGCGTCCACCTGCAAAATCGCCAAAAATGCCTCTTGCGGCACGGACACCGAACCAATCTGTTTCATGCGTTTCTTACCTTCTTTTTGCTTGTCCAAAAGCTTGTGTTTACGCGAAATGTCGCCGCCATAGCACTTGGCGATCACGTTCTTGCGCATGGCGCGAATTGTCTCACGCGCAATTACGTTGGACCCAATCGCGGCCTGGATCGCCACGTCGTACATTTGCCTGGAGATGATCTCGCGCATTTTGGCCACCACCGCACGACCCCGGTATTGCGACTGGGAGCGGTGCACGATGATGGACAGCGCATCGACTTTGTCGCCGTTGAGCAAAATATCAACCTTCACGACATCAGCGGCGCGGTACTCCTTGAACTCATAGTCCATCGACGCATAGCCGCGCGAGACCGACTTGAGTTTGTCAAAAAAGTCCATGACGATCTCAGCCAGCGGCATTTCATAAGTGAGCATCACTTGCCGGCCGTGGTACGCCATATTCATCTGCACGCCGCGCTTCTGGTTGGCCAGCGTCATGACTGCACCCACATAGTCTTGCGGCATGTACAAGTGCACGGTGACAATCGGTTCGCGCACCTCGTCAAGCCGGCCCTGATCGGGCATCTTGGATGGGTTCTCGACCATCTTGACCGTGCCGTCCGCCTGCACCACCTGGTATTCCACGCTTGGTGCCGTGGTGATCAGGTCCTGATCAAACTCGCGCTCCAGACGCTCCTGCACGATCTCCATGTGCAGCAGACCCAGAAAGCCGCACCTGAAACCAAAGCCCAGTGCCTGTGACACTTCAGGTTGATAGCGCAGCGAAGAGTCGTTGAGTTTGAGTTTTTCCAGACTGTCGCGCAGACTTTCATACTCGCTGGCCTCGGTCGGATAAAGACCCGCAAACACCTGCGGCTGGATTTCCTTGAAACCCGGCAAGGGCTCGGTGGCCGTAAACGCAGCACCACCGGTACCGGCTTTGATCAGGGTGATGGTGTCACCCACCTTGGCCGCCTGCAGTTCGCGAATGCCGGCAATGATGTAACCCACCTCACCCGCCTCCAATGACTCGCGCGGTTCATTAGCGGGCGTGAAGACCCCCAGGCTGTCGGCGTTGTAGGTGGTGCCGGTGGCCATCATCTTGATGCGCTCACCCTTGGCCAGTCGCCCATCGACCACACGCACCAGCATCACCACGCCCACATAAGTGTCAAACCAGCTGTCGACAATCATGGCACGCAGTGGACCGGCCGGGTTGCCCTTGGGCGGCGGCATGCGGGCCACCACGGCTTCAAGGATTTCGTCAATGCCCATGCCGGTTTTGGCTGAGCACGCGATGGCATCAGTGGCATCAATGCCAATCACATCTTCAATTTCAATCTTGGCGTTATCCGGATCCGCGTTGGGCAAGTCCATCTTGTTCAAGACCGGTACCACCTCCACCCCCAGATCAAGCGCGGTGTAGCAATTGGCCACCGTTTGTGCTTCGACGCCCTGACTGGCGTCCACAACCAGCAGTGCACCCTCACAGGCGGAGAGCGAACGACTGACTTCATAGGAGAAGTCAACGTGCCCCGGTGTGTCGATCAAATTGAGGTTGTAAATCTGGCCGTTCTGCGCTTTGTATTTGAGTGACGCCGTCTGCGCCTTGATGGTTATCCCACGCTCTTTCTCGATATCCATCGAGTCCAGCACCTGGGCCTCCATCTCTCGCTCTTGCAAACCCCCACAACGCTGAATCAAGCGATCTGCCAAGGTGGATTTGCCATGATCAATGTGCGCAATAATCGAAAAATTTCTGATGTGATTCATCAAGGGCGAGCTTCAAGTGACTGAATTAAAACGATGAGAGGCAAGAAAAAAGGGCACGTCAAGTTTTGACGCGCCCTGAACCAACAATCATTGGCAACTGCGATAGCTGGAAGTTCATTGTAGGTAAAAACCCCAGAACATACAGCCCAAAAAACAGTCAACATGAGTCGTTGCAGTGCAGCAACAAAATCTTATACACAGCTTATCAACACAATCGATGGGTCAACCTCTGGACAACTTGTGGGTGAACTGTGGATCACCTGTGAGTCCGTATTGATTATCCCGCATCGTGGAGTCCAACCCTTTTGATATGCCTTTAAGCCCTAATTGCATACTCTCATTCTAACCAAAACAGCCATAGTTGAGATTGAAAGTTAGTGAATGCAAACTTGGGCCGAACAAAAAGACGGGTAAAAAAAACATCAAGCCCCTCTTTAAATTGGGGTCTTGCACAGCTTGCTTGCCTAACGTGCCGGTCGAATCACCGCATATTGCGCCCATTCGCCACGCCGTAACAGAACGCTGACTGCTTTGTTCTTGTCAAGTTTTGCCAGCGCGCTTTCGAATTCCTTGATGTTTGTAATCGCCACATTGGCAACAGCAACAATCACATCGCCTTCACGGATACCAGCGCGGGCAGCCGCATCGGTCGCGGTTTCGACCTTCACGCCACCTTTAACCTTGAGTTCTTTCTTTTGCGCATCAGTCAATTCGGTAGCAGCCAATCCAAGCGCCTGCCCTGCACTGGATGCTTTGGGCTTTTCGACCTTGTCGACCGCCTTGGCTGCGACTTTGTCTGCTTCGATCTCCGCGATGGTGACCGTTAACTCTTTCTGGCTACCACGACGAAACACAGTCAGGCTGCTTCGGGTACCCGGTTTGGTGCTACCCACCATGCGCGGCAAGTCACTGGATTTCTCGACCGCTTTCCCTTCAAACTTGATAATGATGTCGCCTGCTTCCACGCCTGCTTTCTCGGCGGGCGATCCAGGCTCGACACCGCGTACCAGCGCCCCCTGGGCCTTGCCCAAACCAATGGACTCCGCCACCTCTTTGGTCACCTGGTCAATTTGCACACCGATGCGCCCGCGCGAAACCCGACCCGACACGCGCAACTGCTCGCTGACGCGAAACGCTTCGTCCATCGGAATGGCAAACGAGATGCCCATGGAGCCACCCGAGCGCGAATAAATCTGGCTGTTGACGCCCACCACTTCGCCGCGCATGTTGATCAAGGGGCCGCCCGAATTGCCAGGATTGATAGCCACATCGGTCTGAATGAAGGGCAGATAGTCGCCCGTGTCGCGCTGCTTGGCACTCACAATGCCGGCCGTCACGGTGTTGTCCAAGCCAAACGGTGACCCGATAGCCATCACCCATTCGCCAACTTTGAGTCGACTCACGTCGCCCACTTTGACAGCTGGCAGGCCAACGGCCTCGATCTTGACCAGCGCAATATCACTGCGCTTGTCCGCACCAATGATTTTGGCCTTGAATTCGCGTTTGTCAGTCAGCGTCACCAGCACCTCGTCAGCACCGTCGACGACGTGGGCATTGGTCATGATGAGACCGTCCGCCGACAGGATGAAGCCGGAACCGACGCCACGCGGCTGTGAGTCTTCTGGTATCGGCGGATGATTCTTCGGCGGCGTCTGATGCGGATTTTTCGGAGCATTGGGCATATTCGGAATCGGCAACCCGAAACGACGGAAAAACTCCAGCATTTGTTCGTCCACACCACCGGCACCGTCAGATGGCGTCACCTTTTCAAGCGTGCGAATGTTCACCACCGATGGCCCCACTTGCTCCACCAAGTCGGTAAAGTCCGGCAAGGTGCGCACCTGAGCCACCGCCTGCGACAGGGGCACCAGAGCGACCGACGCCGTCAAGGCAAAAGCACTGGCGAGAACAAAAGAATGCAACTTCTTCCAATCGATATGAATCATCATCGACCTTTCTTCAATAAACAAATGGCTAATCAGTGGGAAACAGAGCTTCGATACGCTTCGGACATATAGGGTTTCATTTCTGCCGCTCAAGCCCCTGCGCAAAAGCCGCCAGGGTTTCGGTCGGAACTTCACCAACAGCTGTGAGCCACCAGTCCCCAAAACGACGCGTCAGGGTGTGCGTGGCGCCCAGGGCCTGGCTGGCTGGCTGACCATGACGCCGGGCAACAAAGGGCTCGATAAAAAGCGAAACCGATGCGAGCCCGTCGGAAAAAATCCATTGCAGGGTGTGCTCATGCTGACTTTGGGCACTGCCCTTCACTGAGCGCTGGTAGCAGCTCATTGGCTGAAAACCGGGTACCACTTGCTTTAAAACCCAACCCTCGGCTTCGGCCGTGGTTTTGCGCATTTCAGGCTTCTCAAGCTTATAGCCTTCGGTGTGGCTCATCATTTGCGCCAGCTTGGTCATGCTGACAGGCGCCTCAAACTGCAAATCGGAGAAAGCCGCCTGTTCCAGCACCTGCCCCCGCCCGTTCAGGGTTTGCAATTTGACCATCAATCCGGTATCTTTCTCGATCCAGATCCGATAGCCAAAACGCAAGCTGTCGACCGGCTGCAGTTCCAACACATCGGCTTCAAAACCGGCAACCCGCTCGCTGCCAAACTCGTGAACACGGTAATACTGCGCAATGGCAGCACTGTTTGCTTGCAGCAGCTGCGGAAAGAGTCCCAATGACTCGCGCTTTTCTGCCAGCACCACCCGGCTCTCGGGCAAAAACGTCAGTACCTTGTCGTTGTGCCGAAACGTGGAGCGCGGCGCACCCGTCAGCGACTCTACGCGCTCCATTTGCTGCGTGCCGTCACAGACATGCCAAATGCGGGCACTTGACAAGCGCCCTCCCCCCGCAACAACAAATGTGCCCACATAAGCGCGCTGGCGCGACGCATCGTGCATGCGCTGCAACCAGTCGCCCACGCTGCGCTCAGCGATCGGACGGTCAACAGCCGCAGGCGCCGCAGCAGTAATCGTGGTCTGAGCCATTGCTGTGGCGCTCAGCGCCATGAGCAGCAACCCAGCTATGTAACGGGTCAAGGGGCGCCTCCCTCAAACGTGGCGTTACGAAGAAACCCAGCCGGTCCCTGCAGCGCAGATGTACCGCCAAATTGTTTGTGTGCCGCCAGCAGCGCATCAAGTTGCGGATCGCGGATCATGCGCTGCGGCTCAGCACCGACGCCAGGCTGCGTTAACCCGACCTCGGGCTGGAGCGCCTGAACTGGCACCTGCGCGAGTTGCCGCGCCTCGCTCAGATCGCCCCAGCCGCTGACAATTTGCCAACCAATGACCGCCACCGTCGACAACGATGCCAAGCCAGCCAGCATTTTCCAGCGGAAGCGACTGTCGTTGGCACTCCAATATTTTGAGCCATTTTGGACTCTAGCCCCCGTCATACCTGGATCATTAGCTATTAATTCAGGAGCGGTCACATGGCGCAATTGCGGCGCCTCCTGCTGCAAGCGCAACTTCAAACTTTGCAGAAAATCAGAGTCGCGCGCACTCACCACCGGCTCACCCGAGCGCAACACATCGCCCACCAGATGATAGGTGCGCCAAGTGAGTCGGGCCTCTTCAGTCTGAGTGACCCATTCGACCGTGCGGGCGAAATCCTCATCGCGCAACTGCCCATCGGCCAGCGCCGATATCAATTCACGATTTTTCGCAGCTTCTTGCATCATCAATTCCAGTTTTTACCCGTCTCAGCTAGTGGTTTACCAGCGTTTGCTGGTCTGTCTTTCCAGCATTGGTTTCACAATGTCAGATATCGCTTCCCGAGCGCGGAAAATTCGGGAACGAACGGTACCAATCGGGCAATCCATCACTTCCGAAATCTCCTCATAGCTCAACCCTTCAATTTCGCGCAAAGTCAACGCCTGTCGCAAATCTTCCGGCAAAGCCCCGAGGGCGGCATCTACCGCCATGGCAATTTCCTTGGCAGCCAGCACCGACTCCGGCGTTTCATTGTCAATTGGTTCATTTCCAGCCCAAGAAGTTTCATCACCCTCATCATCTGATTTAAAGGCGTTCTCCGACACCGTGGGGTCGCGCTTGAGTTCCATCAAGAATTTTTTGGCCGTGTTGACCGCAATGCGGTACAGCCAGGTGTAAAACTGGGCGTCCCCGCGAAACTGGTGCAAGGCTTGGTAGGCCCGAATGAAAGTCTCTTGGGCAATGTCTTCCACCAAGTCCACATCACGCACCATGCGGCCAATCAGGCGTTGAATCCGGCGCTGGTACTTGATAACGAGCAATTCGTAGGCGTTCTGATCACCCGCGACAGCGCGCTCCACCAGCATCAGGTCGCTGTCAGTGGCCCCGGTCAGCGCTGGCAGGGAGGGTTTTGTTGAGTCTGCGCTCACAAGGTCACCCGTTCGCAGTGTGAACGACGACAGCGGCGCTTTGAGCGTGTCCCGCCCCGCCACGAGAAAAGACAGCCCGGCGCAAAGCGTTCCAATGCGCAGCATCAAGCCGGCGTTCCGGCCAGAGCCAGAGGCGCTTACCGGTGTCTGGGCGCAGGCCCAACAACAAAACAAACTGCCCATCAAGATGTACAGTCAGCAGCACCGGGACCGACGCATCAGCGCTAGTCCAATGCCAGACTTGCCCATCCCAACGCAAGATTCCCTGGGCGCAGCGGCGCCAAGCCACCGCCGCAGCGCCGCAGGCGCCCAACAGAACCCCGGCAAATAGCCACTGACGCCACCCGACAGCGTCGATCTGTCGCAGCCAGAGCACGCCCGCCACGCAGGCGCCCACACCCAGCCCCAGCACCAGCCAACCCTGGAAACGCGAACGCCCCACCGGATAACTAACCGCTGGGGCGCTGTGCATACTGGAATCAGTCAAATTGTAAAAACTTGGGTTCAGTGCCAAGCAAGCGTCAAGGCGCGCGTTTGAAAACAAGCGAGCCGTTGGTGCCACCGAACCCGAAGTTGTTTTTCAGGGCGACATCAATTTTCATGTCGCGCGCCGTATTGGCGCAGTAGTCCAGATCGCACTCGGGATCCTGGTTGAAAATATTGGTGGTCGGTGGGCTCTTCTGGTGATACAGCGCCAGCACGGTAACGATGGACTCAAGGCCGCCAGCACCGCCCAGCAGGTGCCCGGTCATGGATTTGGTGGAGTTGACCACCGTCTTTTTCGCATGGTCGCCCAAGGCAGCCTTGATGGCATTGGTTTCGTTCAGGTCTCCCAACGGCGTGGAAGTCCCATGGGCATTCAAATAATCAATCTGATCGGCATTGACCCTGGCATTGCGCATGGCATTTAGCATGGCGCGGCGCGGGCCATCCATATTGGGAGCGGTCATGTGGCCGGCATCGGCACTCATGCCAAAACCAGCCAGCTCGGCGTAAATCCTGGCGCCGCGGGCCTTTGCGTATTCGTACTCTTCGAGCACCATCACACCGGCGCCTTCGCCCAAAACAAAGCCATCCCGGTCCTTGTCCCACGGGCGCGAGGCCGTTTGGGGGTCATCGTTGCGGGTGCTCAAAGCCCGCATGGCGGCAAAACCGCCAATACCCAAGGGCGACACCGTGGCCTCAGACCCACCCGCCACCATGACATCAGCGTCACCGTATTCGATCATGCGACCGGCTTCACCAATGCAGTGCAGTCCGGTGGTGCAGGCCGACACGATGGCCATATTGGGCCCTTTGAAACCACAACGAATCGCCACATGACCGGCGATCATGTTGACAATCGTGGATGGCACAAAAAATGGAGAGATACGGCGCGCACCCCGGTTGACGAACTCGGTGTGCATGTCCTCAATCATTGGCAAACCACCAATGCCTGAACCGATCAAACAGCCGATGCGGACTGCCAGCTCCTCTGCCAGCGCTTCGCCGGTGGGCAGACCAGCATCGGCCACGGCCTGACTCGCCGCCGCAATACCAAAGTGAATAAAGGTATCCATCGTGCGCGCCTCTTTGCTGCCGATGTAAGACCCCAGATCAAAGCCTTTGACTTCACCCGCAATCTTGCAGGAAAAACTGGAGGCATCAAACTTGGTAATGAGATCAATGCCGGATTTTCCGGCCAGCAGGTTCGCCCACGCGTCAGCCACCGTGTTGCCCACGGGACTGACACACCCCAAACCTGTTACTACAACGCGACGACGGGACATAAAAATTTGCAGCCAGTAGTTTAGCTAAGGAAAGCCGCCAGCAGCGGCATGAAACCAGACTTGCAGACTGGCGCCAAAGCAGTCCAGTCCGTCAGAGCAAGCGCCACGACGCTTTAGCGCGTCGCCAGCACGGCCCCTTACGCTTTCTTGTGTGTATTGGCGTAATCAATGGCGTTTTGCACTGTCGTAATTTTTTCAGCGTCTTCATCCGGAATTTCTATGCCGAACTCATCTTCCAGGGCCATCACCAATTCCACTGTGTCAAGCGAATCAGCCCCCAGATCGGCCACAAAGGCTTTTTCACTGGTGACTTGTGCTTCTTCCACACCGAGTTGTTCGGCAATGATTTTTTTAACGCGTGCTTCAATATCGCTCATGGGTTCACTCAGGGTGTTGTAAATTAATCCGCGATTCTAGCCGGGCGCAGGGCTGATACCCCAATCCGGCTGCCGAGCGGATAAATCGGCTTACATCTTACATGTACATGCCACCATTGACGTGCAACTCCTGCCCGGTCACGTAGCCCGCTTGCGGTGAAGCCAGGTAGGCCACCGCATGGGCGATGTCAGAGGGTTTGCCGAGTTGCCCCAGCGGGATTTGGCTCACCAACGCTTTTTTCTGCTCTTCTTGCAGGCTGGCGGTCATGTCGGTTTCGATAAAACCGGGTGCCACGCAATTGACCGTGATTGAGCGCGAGCCCAGCTCACGGGCCAGCGCGCGGGTCATGCCCGCCACGCCCGCCTTGGCGGCTGCGTAGTTGGCCTGCCCCGAGTTGCCTGAGGCACCCACCACGGAGGTGATGTTGATGATGCGACCATAACGCTGCTTCATCATGGTGCGCATGACGGCGCGACTCATGCGAAATACCGCTTTGAGGTTGGTGTCCAGCACGGCATCCCACTCGTCGTCTTTCATCCGCATGGCCAGGTTGTCGCGGGTAATCCCGGCATTGTTCACCAGCACCTGCAAGCCGCCATGCTCTTTCACAATCGCGTCAATCAAGGTTTGCGCGGCTTGCGCATCGCAGACATTCAGGGTCCTGCCGCTACAGCCCGGAAAAGCCGCCAGGGTTTGACCAATTCTTGCCGCCCCTGAATCGGTCGTGGCCGTGCCAATAACCTTCAACCCCCGTGCTGCCAACTCCAGGGCAATGGCGGCACCAATGCCACGCGACGCCCCCGTCACCAAAGCGACCTGTCCGTCAAATTTGATATCAGTCATGCGGCACCCGAAAGTAGATTTTTAAGCTCAACCAGGCTGGCTGGATCTGACAGCGCGATGGCGTTCAAGTCCGGGTCGATGCGTTTAACCGTGCCCACCAGCACCTTGCCGGGACCGCATTCCACAAGGGTAGTCAATCCACGAGCCTTGAGTGCCTGGATGCACTCAACCCAGCGCACCGGCCCGAAGGCCTGACGGTACAACGCATCGCGAATCCGATCGGCGTCAACCTCGACCGTGACATCAACATTGTTGATGAGCGCGATCTGGGGCGCCAAAAAGTCGACCGATTTCAATTCTTCTTTAAGTCTTATCGCGGCCGGCTTCATCAAACTGGAATGGAAAGGCGCTGACACGGGCAGCGACAGGGCCCGCTTGGCGCCTTTGGCCTTTAACACCACGCAGGCTCTTTCAACGGCTGCTTTGGTACCGGCAATGACCGTCTGCAGAGGGTCATTGAAGTTGACTGCTTCCACTACTTCATCCGGTGTCTCGCCAAACTCCTTGGTGACCTCTGCGCAGCCTGCTATTACTTTTGCAGAATCCAAGCCAAGAATAGCGGCCATGGCGCCCACGCCGACAGGCACTGCATCCTGCATGGCCTGGGCCCGAAAGCGCACCAACGGGGCAGCCTGAGTTAGTGTCAGCACACCGGCCGCCACCAGCGCCGAATATTCGCCCAGCGAATGCCCCGCCACAGCGGATGGCGCAGCGCCGGTCTCGGCCATCCAGACACGGTATGCCGCCACGCCTGCCACCAACATCACCGGCTGGGTATTCGTCGTCAGGGCCAGTGCTTCCTTGGGACCGCTCTGGATGAGCCTTGCAATATCTTCGCCCAAGGCATCAGAGGCTTCCTGGAGCGTTTCCAGCACCACCGGATGATCACCCCAAGCATCAAGCATACCCATGGACTGGGACCCTTGGCCGGGAAAAACAAAAGCGAAAGCTTGCATGCTGTTATGGCTAATATTAGGATTGAATGAGGCTACAGCCCCCGTTCTTACTTCACTATATGCTACAAATTTAGTAGCACAGCACCCCAGGTAAATCCGCCGCCCACCCCTTCCAGCAGCAGCAGTTCACCAGCTTTGACCTTGCCGCTACGCACCGCCGCATCAAGCGCCAGGGGAATGGAAGCCGCGGAGGTATTGCCATGCTGGTCGACTGTGACGACGACTTTGTCCATCGACAGTTTGAGCTTTCTAGCGCTGCTCTGCATGATGCGAATATTAGCCTGGTGCGGAATCAGCCAGTCAATATCGGCCGCTGTCTTGCCCGCCTTGGCCAGAACGGCGCGGGCGGCTTCATCCAGCACGCCCACCGCCAGCTTGAACACGGCCGGGCCATCCATCTGCAGCAGCGGGGCGCCCAGCACATTGCCACCCGAGACGTGACCCGGCACACACAGAATGCCAACATGCTTGCCGTCCGCATGCAAGTCACTGGCAAGAATACCGGGGGTGTCGGACGCTTCCAGCACCACGGCGCCAGCGCCATCACCGAACAGCACGCACGTGGTCCGGTCCTTGAAATCGAGAATACGTGAAAAGACTTCTGCGCCAATCACCAGCGCTTTCTTGGCAGCGCCGGTCTTGATCATCGCGTCGGCAATGCTCAAAGCGTAAATAAAACCACTGCAGACAGCCTGAACGTCGAACGCCGGGCAACCATTGGCTCCCAGCTTGTCCTGCAATATACAAGCGGTCGAGGGGAACACCATATCGGGCGTGGAGGTGGCGACGATGATGAGGTCAATATCTTTGGCCTGCAGCCCCGCGGCCTGCAAAGCCCGGCGCGCGGCTTCAAGGCCCAGATCGCTGCTGCAAACCTCCGGCGCAGCAAAATGGCGCGCCCGAATGCCGGTGCGCTCAACAATCCAGTCGTCCGAAGTTTCAACACCTTGCGTGGCAAGTTCTGCCGCCAGATCGGAATTGGTCAGTCGACGGGGCGGCAGATAACTGCCAGTTCCAGTGATACGTGAATAGAGTTTCATTGATCAGACGAGTACGGCTGCGCCGGACGGCACGGATCTCCCACTGGCACCCCATAGAGGGGCCGCGTGGGCAATCCGGGCTTGAACACGGTCTAGCAGGTTGTTTCGGGCTGCATCATACGCCCGCGTCAAAGCATACTCAAATGCCAACTCATCAGCGGAACCGTGGCTTTTGAAAACCAGACCACGCAAGCCCAGCAAGGCGCCACCGTTGTAGCGACGGTGATCCATACGCTTTTTAAGCGCCGATATGATGGGATAAGCAGCAATTGCCGCAAATTTTGTAAAAATGCTGCGAGAGAATTCCATTTTCAAAAAATCAACAATCATCGTTGCCAGACCTTCGCTAGCTTTCAAGGCGACATTGCCAACGAAACCATCACACACAACGATGTCAGTGGTTCCCTTGAAAATGTCGTTGCCTTCGACATTGCCATAAAAATTCAAATCTCCCGCTTTAGAGGCAGATCGAAGCAGTTCGCCCGCTTTTTTGATGACTTCATTACCTTTAATGGCTTCTTCACCAATATTGAGCAAACCCACTGTGGGATTATCGTTACCACTCAGAACGGACACCAGGGCGGAGCCCATCATCGCGAACTGCAGCAAGTGATCAGCCGAACAGTCGACGTTGGCTCCCATATCCAGCACCATGGTGCCTTGACCCTTGGCATTGGGAATTTGCCCGGCAATGGCGGGGCGATCAATGCCATCCAGGGTTTTGAGCAAGTAACGAGAGATAGCCATTAACGCAGCGGTGTTGCCGGCCGACACCGCTGCCTGTGCGACGCCATCCTTGACCTGCTGGATAGCCACCCGCATGGAGGAATCTTTCTTGCGCCGAAGAGCGACTTCAAGCGGATCATCCATACCGACGACCTCACTGGCCGCGACCATTTTGGCGCGCTGATGGGAAAATGCGCCCAGACTCTCCGGCCGCCCCACCAGCAACAACTGTGCGTCGGCGTGGCGATCCAGAAAATGGCGACAGGCAGGCAGCGTGACGTGCGGGCCATGATCACCCCCCATACAGTCGACAGCGATAGTGATCATGACAAGCTAGCCCACCCAAGCAAATGAAATACGGTTACCAGGCGCATCAAAACAAAGGCCCGAGGCTACAAACATAGCAGCCTCGGGCCTTGATTTAGAAAAAACGATCAGGCTTCTGACTTGGTCTTGAGAACTTGGCGACCACGATAAAAGCCATTGGGGCTGATGTGGTGACGCAGGTGGGTTTCGCCCGTGGTGGACTCAACCGCAATACCTGGCACGACCAAAGCATTGTGCGCACGGTGCATGCCGCGCTTGGAGGGTGACTTTTTGTTTTGTTGAACGGCCATGATCGGCTCCTTGGCAGGTGTGTTGCGAAGGCTGCAACAACGTGGGGTTAGGGGAACACGCGTTTGTTTGATCCGCGCGAAGCCTCGAATTATAGCGTACCTCGCCGTTTCAACTGCCTTTACCACTGTGAAGCTTGGCCAACACCGAGAAAGGATTGACCTTTTCGGTGGCCTCTGCCTCAAAACCCGGATCCACAGCCGCCAATTTAAGCGCCACCGGGCATGTTTCATGACGGGGAATCACCGGCAACGCCATCAACACCTCGTCTTCGATCAGATCAGCCAGATTGAAGTCACGGCTCAGAACCAGCACATCTTCTTCGGCCTCTTCGTCCTGTGCTGCAGCCGCTTCTTCACTTCCGACAAAGCGGAAAGATCGGTTAACACATACAGCAATATCGACCGGACCCAGGCAACGCTGGCACGTCAAGGGCAAACTGGCGTCAACCGTCAAATGCAGCCAGACCTGCTCGGCACCCGCTTCGTCGCGGCGCAACTCGCCGCGCGCAGCCCAATTAATTAGCCGATCAACACCCTGCCCCTGGGCTTCCTTAATCAATCGCTTGTATTTTGATAGCAAATCATGTCCGGTGATGACGCTCGCGGCTTGCGCAAACGCCTTGACATCCAAATGGGTAGGGGCTGACTCTTGTTTCATGCCCGCAGTGTAAGAGAATCACGGCATGTCTGAATCTACTCACCGTAAACTCATCCTGGGCTCCACCTCGCCCTACCGCCGCGAACTGCTGGCGCGGCTGCGCATTCCATTTGAAGTCGCCGCGCCCGATGTCAATGAATCAGCATGGGCTGGCGAAACACCGCAACAACTGGCCTGCCGCCTGGCCATGGCCAAGGCCCGTGCCGTGGCCGCGCAATTTCCGTCCTGCGTCGTGGTTGGCTCGGATCAGGTGGCCGAACTGGAGGGCCAGGCCCTTGGCAAACCCGGCAACCACGCGCGCGCGGTGGCCCAGTTGCGGAAAATGAGTGGCAAGTCCGTGATTTTCCAGACTGCGGTGGCAGTGGTCTGCGTTGAGACCGGTTTTGCGCAGATGGATCTGGCCCAGGTCAAAGTCAATTTTCGCCAACTCTCGGATGCCGAAATCGAAGCTTACCTGCACGCGGAGACGCCCTATGACTGCGCGGGCAGCGCCAAGAGCGAAGGTCTGGGTATTGCTTTGCTCGACAGCATTGAAAACGACGACCCGACGGCCCTGGTGGGCCTGCCGCTGATCCGCACCTGCCGGATGATTCAAGCCGCAGGCATCAAGGTGCTAGGCGCATGACAACCACACTGGCAAACCCCATGCAGGCTACCAGCGGCAAGCTCTACCTGGTGCCCGCGCCACTGGACTTTGGCTGCGCCAGCGAAGTCAACCTGCAAAACACCATGCCCTGGGGCACCCTGACGGTGGCGGCACGGCTCCAGTATTGGATCTGTGAAAACGCCAAATCAGCTCGCGCCTACCTGAAACGAGTGAATGAGATCACACCACTGAGCGTCCCGTTGCAGGCCCTGCACATTCAGGAACTGCCCCGCGAAGTGCATAAGAAAGGCGATCACACCGGCAACTTTGACGCGCGTCATCTGCTCGACGCTGCAGGCCAAGGCCACGACGTGGGGCTGGTCAGCGAAGCCGGCATGCCGGCCGTGGCGGACCCGGGCTCCTCGGTGGTGCGCGCCGCCCATGATCTGGGGATTGAAGTTGTGCCGCTCACCGGCCCGGTTTCATTGTTGCTGGCACTGGCCGCCAGCGGGCTCAACGGCCAGAATTTTGCCTTTGTGGGCTACCTGCCGCAAGACGCTGCGGAGCGTGCCCAGCGCGTGCGCGAGTTGGAGTCACTGGCACTAAAAACCGGGCAGACTCAGCTGTTTATTGAAACACCTTACCGCAACGCGGCCATGCTGCAGACGCTGCTGCAAACACTGCAGCACAACACGCGGCTGGCAGTGTGCAGTGGCCTCACCTTAAGCCGGGGCGTGTGTCGCAGCGAAACCATCAAAAACTGGCGGCAAAAATCCTCGCCGCTGGACAATTCGACGCCAGCGGTGTTCGCGCTGGGTCGTTAACAACGTTGCGCAGATTCAGCGCAGCGTCGGCGTCGACTGAATCGCCCGCATCGCGCCCTGGCCAATAGAGGCGCCAAACCGTTTGACCAGACGCTCTGCGACATTTTCACGTCGGGTGTAATCAACAATGTCTTCGGCTTTGACCACTTCACGCGCGACAAAGTCAAGGTTGCCGAACTGGTCCGCCAGTCCGAGTTCAATCGCCTGCTGGCCGCTCCAGAACAGGCCGCTAAAAGTCTCAGGGGTTTCCTTGAGCCGGGTGCCGCGCCCAGCCTTGACAACGTCAATGAACTGCTGGTGAATCTGGTTCAGCATGGCTTGGGCAAAAACGCGCTGCTTGTCGGTCTGCGGGCTGAACGGGTCTAAAAAACCCTTGTTTTCGCCCGCCGTCATGAGACGCCGCTCGATCCCCAGTTTTTCCATCAGACCCGTAAAGCCAAAACCGTCCATCAGCACGCCAATGCTGCCCACGATGCTGGCCTTGTCGACAAAAATTTTGTCAGCTGCCACGGCAATGTAATAAGCCGCAGACGCGCATGTCTCTTCAACCACGGCGTAGACCGGCTTCTTGTGCTTGGCTTTGAGGCGAAGCAGTTCGTCGTTGATGATGCCCGCTTGTACCGGGCTGCCACCCGGCGAGTTGATCAACAGCACCACCGCCTGGGCTCCAGCGTCTTCAAAGGCATCCCGCAATGAAGACACAATCGCATCCGCGCTGGCGTCCGCATCCGACGCAATTTCGCCCTTGATCTCAACGACGGCCGTGTGCGGCTTCAAGGCGGCACGGGACGCCCCATTTTGACTGATGACCAGCCACGCCACAGTAATAAAAAATGCCAGCCAGGCCAGCCGCATAAAAATGCGCCAGCGGCGCGCCGAACGCTGCTCAGTCAGCGACGCAAATACCAGCTTTTCCAGCGTCGCGCGCTCCCAACCCGGGCTGTCAGATGCCTCATTTTTTACACCTGTTTTCGTAGCATACTTCTCATTATGGACGGTGGCTGCAGCCTGATTTGATTCTAAATTCTCAGGAGTGGTCGAAACTGACACTTCGGCCGGTTTGTCAGGGTTGTTGGGTTCGGTCATTTAATACTCTACGGGTTTGAGATTAGTGGCAGTATGCCAGTGCACGACGCCGTCAAGCTCGGACGTCCCAATTTTGATCAAGCCGCCCCGGCAAGGACCCATGCGACAGTGGCCGGTCTGGGGCGAGTAAACAGCCCCATGTGTGGCGCACATCAGCCAATGGCCGGTACTGTCAAAAAAATGGTTGGGCTGGTAATCCATTTCCATCGGCACATGCGAACATTGATTCAAGTAGGCATAGACTTGGCCCTGGTAACGGATGGCAAAGCCACGGCCGGTCCGGCTGCAATAAACCACGTCAAACGGTACGCCATCGCCACTGTCGAGCAAATCAGCCGAAGGGCACAGGGGAATCAGTTGCTCCATGCGCGGGACCCGAACTTGTCAGGCATTGCCCAGCAACCAGTGGTGCAGATCCCCAACCGAATGGGCAATGAAGCGGGGTTGCAACGCCTCAAGCGCATCAGGCGCATGGGCTCCGTAACTCACCGCCACGCTGGCGCAGCCCGCGTTAAGTGCCATCTGCAAATCGTGCGTGGTGTCGCCAATCATCAAAGTGCGCGCAGGCGCCACATCAAACTCGCGCATCAACTCCTGCAACATGCGGGGATCGGGCTTGCCCGCCGTTTCATCCGCCGTGCGCGAAGCATCGAACAAGCCTTTGAGTTCCACCGCCTGCAAGGCGTCATCCAGGCCGCGCCGACTTTTGCCGGTGGCAACCGTCAGCCAATGCTGGCGCGTTTTCAAATCCGCCAGCAGGAACAACACGCCCTCAAACAGGCTGATATCGCTTTGATGGGCCAGGTAATGGTGGCGGTAGCGCGCCCCCAGCTGGGGGTACTTGTCCACTGGCACATCAGGCGCCGCGTGCGCCAACGCCTGCATCAAGCCCATGCCGATGACGTAGGCGGCGTCCTTGTCGCTCGGCACCGCGCCTCCCACGTCACGCACTGCGTCTTGAATGCAGCGCGTGATGATGGCGGTGGAATCAAACAAGGTACCGTCCCAGTCGAAAGCGATTAAATCGAACTGTCGTGCTCTGGAAGTCTCAGGATGAGGAAGGTGCGGCATGGGCAGAAAAAGCTTCAAGGTCTAAAGGTAAAGGGGCCAGCAGCTCCAGGCGCTCACCGCTGACAGGATGGTTGAACTGCAGGCGCCAGGCATGCAAAAACATGCGCTTGAGGGCGGGCTTGGCTCCGGGCTGCAGCAGTTTCTTGTTCAGGCCAAAATCGCCATATTTATCATCGCCCACAATGGGGTAACCCTCGCTGGCGAGGTGAACCCGGATTTGATGGGTGCGCCCGGTCTTGATGGTGACTTCAAGCAAGGTAAAAGCAGTGGCCTTACTGGCCCTGACTTTCACCAGCGTCACCGACGGCATGCCGTTCGGATCATCCCGGGACACCACCTTGACGCGTCGTTCGCCCGCGTCCGCACTGCCGTCTTTGCCTGGCAGCAGGTACTTGTGTAGCGGCTTGTCCAGCACCTTCTTGTTGGCGGGCCAATGCCCTGCCACCAAGGCCAAATAAGTCTTGCCGGTTTCGCGCTCGCGAAATTGACTTTGCAGCTTGGTCAGGGCGCTGCGCTTCTTCGCAATCAGCAAAATGCCACTGGTGTCCCGGTCCAGCCGGTGCACCAGTTCCAGAAATTTGGCCTGAGGTCGGGCCATGCGCAATTGTTCAATCACGCCAAAACTCACGCCCGAGCCACCGTGCACGGCCACGCCGGCTGGCTTATCAATGACCAGCAATTGCTCATCTTCAAACAAAATGGGAAAGTTCCGCGCGGGCGCAGCACGGACCACACCTTGTGCCATCGCCTCGGCTTTTTCCGCCACCCGCTCAGAAATGCGCAGCGGCGGCAAACGCACGGTATCGCCCGCCGCCACCCGTGCATCGGCAGATGCCCGACCTTTGTTGACCCTGACTTCGCCACTGCGGATGATGCGATAGACATGGGTTTTTGGCACTCCCTTGAGGTGCCGTATCAGGAAATTGTCCAAACGTTGACCAGCCGCGTCTTCGTCGACGCGTATCGTTGTAGCCTGGGGTAACGGTGGGACTGGATTGCCCCCTATAATGTGTTTCACTAGCGACGAGCTGTAAGTGGTTGATTTAACGAGAAGTTAATTCATAACTGACGTGGAGTTTAGTTCACCAGCACTCGACAGCGCCGCCAGAAGGTCGATACCGCCGATTGCGAATGCACGCAAACCGCAAGCCAGATGCTTGCAGTGGCCTGCAAAACAAACGGTCAAGACGACGCCTTGAAACCCTGATACGGAATACCCCAAGATCACAGACAGTTTTGCCTGTGATCGGAATGAGACGAGATGTTTGTGTTGTTGAGCCTGATTCACAGCTGCCTGGGGCGCGTTTACGCGTCGGGTTTTGGCATGAATTGGCCATTAGTGCCCACACAATGGGTGCATAAAGCTATTAATTTAGTAGTAAATTCACAACCCAAGCACCCTGTTCCCCTCCACGCGCCTACACCAGAACTTATTGTTTGAGTCCTGGTTCTCCGGCAATTCCTCCTCAATTCGAAGCGTCAGTTCCGGTATCAATGGCTCGTCAAGAGCTTATTTGTTATTTGAATTGAAGGAATGCTACCCATGAAACGGATGCTGATTAACGCCACGCAGGCTGAAGAACGCCGCCTGGCCATTGTCGACGGACAAAAACTCCTCGACTACGAGATTGAAATCGAAGGATGCGAACAACGCAAGGGCAACATTTACAAGGCCGTCGTCACCCGCGTCGAGCCGTCGCTGGAAGCCTGTTTTGTCGATTACGGTGAAGACCGTCATGGCTTTCTGCCATTCAAGGAAATTTCCCGGCAGTATTTTCAACCAGGCGTGGCCGTCGGCCAGGCACGTATCCAGGATGCCATCCGTGAAGGCCAGGAACTGCTGGTGCAAGTGGAAAAGGAAGAGCGCGGCAACAAAGGCGCTGCCCTGACCACCTTCGTGTCGCTCGCTGGCCGCTACGTGGTGCTGATGCCCAATAACCCACGCGGAGGCGGTGTCTCACGCCGCATTGAAGGCGAAGACCGTGCCGACCTGAAAGAAGCCCTCGATCAACTTGAATACCCCAACGGGATGAGCATCATTGCCCGCACCGCCGGCATTGGCCGCAGTGCGCCCGAGTTGCAATGGGACCTGAACTACCTGCTTAAATTGTGGGCCGCCATTGATGGCGCCGCCAAGGGCGCCAAGGGTGCCTTCCTGATTTACCAGGAATCGTCTTTGGTGATCCGCGCCATTCGTGATTACTTCAACAACGACATCGGCGACATCCTGATCGACACCGACGACGTGTTTGACCAGGCCCAGCAATTCATGGCCCACGTGATGCCCGAGCACGCCGACCGCGTCAAGCGCTACCGCGACGATGCACCACTGTTCAGCCGTTTCCAAATCGAGCATCAGATCGAATCGGCCTACGCCCGCACCGTGCAATTGCCCAGCGGCGGCGCCATTGTGATTGACCACACCGAAGCGCTGGTGTCGGTGGACGTCAACTCGGCACGCGCCATCAAAGGCAGCGACATCGAAGAAACTGCCACCCGCACCAATTTGGAAGCGGCTGAAGAAGTGGCACGCCAAATGCGCCTGCGGGACTTGGGCGGCCTGATCGTGATCGACTTTATCGACATGGAAGAAAGCCGCAACCGCCGCGACGTGGAAAACCGCCTGCGTGACTCGCTGCGGCAAGACCGCGCCCGCGTGCAGTTTGCCACCATCAGCAAATTTGGTCTGATGGAGATGAGCCGCCAGCGGCTGCGCCCCGCCTTGTCAGAAGGCGCCTCCATCCCCTGCCCGCGTTGCGGTGGCTCCGGCCACATCCGTGACACGGAATCCAGTGCCTTGCAAATCCTGCGCATCATCCAGGAAGAGTCTCTGAAAGACAACACGGCCTCGGTGCTGTGCCAGGTTCCGGTTGAGGTTGCCTCCTTCTTGCTCAATGAAAAACGGGCCGAGATTGCAAAAATTGAACTCAAGCAACGCATCAACGTCCTGATGGTGCCCAACAAGACACTGGAAACCCCCAACTACAAGCTGGAGCGTCTCAAGCATGACGACCCGCGCCTGGACAACATCGAATCCAGCTACAAGATGGCCGATCAGATGGAAGACGCCACGGCGGTGACACGCCGCTCGCAGGAGCCCACCAACAAGCAGACCCCGATCATCAAGGGCGTCTTGCCCGACGCTCCGGCGCCTGTTGCACCGCCCCGGCCCGCGCCCGTCAAGCCAGCGGTCGCGGCGCACACGGCACCTAGGCCCGTACCTGCTTCCGTGGCCGCAGTGCCGCCGGTAGAGAGTGGTTTCTTTGGCTGGATCAAGCGGCTGTTTGCGCCCGAAGCAGCACCCGTTGTGCCCGCGCAACCCAAGACAGACGCAGGCAAAGACGACAAACGTGAGGAACGCTCGAGCCGCGATGGCGCCCGTCGGGGCGAACCCCGAAGCGACGGTCGCGACGAAGGTCATGGCGGCAGAGGTGGCCGCGGCGGACGTGGTGACGGACGTGGTGACGGACGTGGCGGTAGAACTGGTCGCGGTGAGCGTCCAGCGTCTGGCCCGCGTGAGCGCTTCGACGGCGAAGGCAGACCCGGCGCGATGGATACAGGCGCCAGCCAAGGGCAGACGCCACTCAATGGGACAGGCCAGGAGACACCCAGGACGGAAGCAGGGCAAGAGCGCCCACCGCGCAATTCTGAACGGGGTGGCCGTGGCGGCCGCGGTGGTCGCGGCCGCAGCGAGCGAGTCGACGGCGTCGAGTCGACCAGTCCCGCTGAACGCGATGAGCTTCGGCCCGACCTGCGCAATGAGCGACGCCCCGAACGCAACCGTCGGCCTGACGGAAACGTCGCTAACGTCCCCAGCGACGCGTTCAATCAAGAGGCCAACCGCACCGATGTCTTAGCCGTGTCGCACGAGAATGTTGCCGACCTTGAACCAAGCCTCGCCGCTCAGGCGGCGGAGCGTCCCGAGGGCGCGCCAACGCGTGAAAAGCGCACACGTGACCGCTATGGCCGGGATCGTGCACCTCGCGGTGAGCGCCCCGAACAAGGGGAGCGTCAGGACCAACCATCGCGTGACAGCCAGCCTTTAGCAGAGTCTTCGGCGCAAGAGCCCCGCCGATCCTACTTTACGGCCAGCCCTGAAGCAGCCGCGACCTCGGCGGAGCCGATCCCGGTTGCGGCAACGCCAGCCGCCGTGTCCGCAGCTCCGGCAGCAGTCCCTGTCGCCGCGCCGGAGCCGGTGGCGGCACCGGTCACCGTGCCGGCAGTCGCGGCCCCAGTGGCCGCGACTGTGGCACCAGTAGCAGCCGCAGCAGGTATGCCCAAGCTTGAGCAGTTTGAGTTGCCACTGGGCGAGTTGGTTCAGGTCGCCCAGAGCTCCGGCCTGAGCTGGGTCAACTCGAGCCCGGAAAAAATTGCAGCGGTCCAGGCGGCCATCGCGGCCGAACCGAAACCAATTCACGTGCCCCGTGAACGCCCTGCAGTGGTAAAAATTGAGGGTGGACCACTTGTTTTAGTGGAAACCAAACGCGATCTACGTAACATGACGCTGCCTTTTGAAGAAAAAGAGCCGCAGTAAATCGACTTGCTGCCCCTTGGGGCAGCCACAAAAAAGGGCACGTCAAGTGCCCTTTTTTTATGCTCGCCTTTGTCAAGAAATATCGACTGCCCCCACCTTGGGCGCGTCTCCAAAGTAGCCTCGACGCACCAAGCCGATATGACTGCACACTTTATTGCCGCCGCTTCTCTGCGCAAAATCGACTGCACGCTCTGTTTTTTCCAGCGCGCTGCTGGGCGAATCATCCGCCAGCACACTGGTAAAACCGCAACTCACCGTGACCCGACCGACTTGCGGAAAATTGAACTTTTCAACATTGACACGAAAGCGCTCAAATGCAGCCAGCACCAGTGCCTCGTCCGGGCAATGCATCAACACACCAAAATGCTCGCCGCCAAAGCGGTAAAGGCGGTCGTAGGTACGAAACGTGTTGTTCATCACACGAGCGACCAGCAGCAGCACTTCTTCGGCGATCAGATGACCGTGCTTCTCACTGACCAGCGCAAAGTTGTCAACGATGGCCGAGCCGAGCCAGTAATTGGCCGGGACCCGATGGCGTCGCTCCTGATCCAGTCCTTTGGGCGAGCCCGCCGTGCGGGCCTCACCGGTGAGGCCGTCAAGCTCTTCCAGCACCGCGCTGTAAAAAGCATCATCAAGGGATTTACGGTTGAGCAGGCCGGTCAGGGCATCACGGTCGCTGTACTCCAGCAAGGAATACATGTTGCGGTAAATACGACGCAATTGCTCAACCATCAGAAGATGTTCTGCGGTCAAGGTCGAATCTGAGTGAAGTTCGATGACGCCTGCGTCATCCTTGCGTGAATCAGAAAACAGGGGGAGCATGTAAATGCGAGGACCCTCGTCCCCAGCCCATGCTATTTCGACCATTTCACGGCCCAACAGACACTTCAGGCGATCCGTTGCATCGTTCAGGCGCGCCAGTGTCAAGAAGTCAACCCGCATCGGATCAACGACTTTGCCGCCGCCCCTGGCGTCGAGCCGCGCCACCTCCAGCCAGCGCTGCTCAGCCTCCTCACTCATCACGCGTGCAATGACGATGCGCTGAATCGGCAACAGATCAATCAGCGCCTTGGAGAGCGTGAGTTCCAGCAAATCCCGATCCCGATGGTCGGTCAGCTTGAGAATGTGTTCGATCAAGGTGCTCATAGGTTTCGCATAATAGTCCCGAACACCAGAGGCGTCACGCGCTTGCTGCCGCCTTGGCCGCGTTTTTCCAGGCTTGCGTGGCCGCCACAACGTCGCCCCGTTGATCGGCCAACTCGGCCAGCGCGGCCCAGGCATTTCTGGCCAGACCGGCATCCTGCAACTTGGGCAGCGCGTGTTGCAACAACTGCTGGGCTTTGCCCCACAGTTGCAGTCGCATACAGGTCATGCCCGCGAGATACTGCAAATTTGAGTCGGCCGGATCGGCCAGTTGGGCCTGCTCGATGCGGGTCAGCCAGGGCGCTTCCGGTACACCGGATGCCATTGCAAAGCTGCTTTCCAATGCCCGAATGAGACTGATGCGCTGCGCGTCTGTCAAGGCCCCCGGCTGCGCCAGCATGTGATCCCAGACCGGCAGCAACCAGTTGCGGGCCAGCTCGATATCGCCGCCCACTTTCAGCATCCGGCTACTGGCTTCAATGGCGACCTCGGGCATCAGGCGTTCCGCCTCATCGAGTTGACTCCACACCGTTTGCAGCTGATCCGGGTCATACGCGGTCAGCACCAGGTCTAGCGCCAGGCTGCGCAAAATTCCGGGCACCGCGACTTCGGAAAATGCACGATGTTTGGCTAGCAAGCGGGCAGTTTCCAGCGCCAGCTGCGTCTGGCGTGCCATCCGTGCGGCCTGCAAGCGCAAACGCAGGGCCAGGGTACGCCGGGAGGCGCCTTGCGGCAAATCGTTCAGCCACTGCAGCGCGCTTTGGGCATCGTGGTCTTCCAGCGCCCAACGGGCCGCCCGCAACTGCACCCCTTCACGGGTTTCCTGCGCATCGCGCCTTGACGCCTGTTCCAACGATTGGCGTAAATGATCCTCCCGCGCCACCTTGTCCTGCAGCGACTGGGCGCTTTCGGCCGCCAGCAAGTGCGACAGCGCACGCAGGCGCGCCGAATAGGCCAGTGTTTCACCGCTGCGGCTCATGGCACTTTCCCGCGCCAGCACCACCTCAGCTGCTTTTCTGGCCCGAATAAAACGCCCCGCCATCATGTGCGACAGGGCATCCAGCAAAGCGACGTGCATGGCGCGCTCCTGGTGCTGGATGCGCCAGCTACGCGCATGGCCCGGCATGGCGAACAAGGCGGCCAATGCCCGCAAGGCCACATGCAAGCCCAAAAAGAACAAGGCCAACAGCAGCACCACCAGATTGAACGACAGATCAACCCGGTAGGGTGGCCAAAAAACCGTGATGGTGCCCTGGTTATTACCGACAAACAAGGCCATGGCCACCGCCACACCAAACAATCCCAAAAACCACAGGGCAGCCCGCATAGTTGTATCTACCTTCCGGCCGCCGCAGTCGCCAGGGAGGCGAGCGTTTCATCCACCTGCGGCAATTGCAGCGTCTTCATCTGGTTTTGCACCTGCTGCAACAAGGCAAGGGCGGTCTGCGTTTTACGTGAAGTGGCGTTGAAGTATTTATTGAGCGACTGGTGAGCCGTGGCCAGATCGGCCTGCGCTGACTCGATCTGCCGCGCCAACAGTCCAAGGCGCGCGTTGAGTAATTTCAGTTTGAGGTTTTCCCGCAGAAAGAACGACTGTTCCGGCGACAGCAGGGCCGCCTCGGGCTGCTCAATACGGCTGAGCCGTACCAGGCTGCGTGCCTCATTCATCACCACCTGCAAACTGCGCTGCCACCAAGTGGGCAGCGTCTCAAGATTCTGACGCTTGATGGAGCCCGTGGCCGACACCGGCGCTACGGCATTGGCCAGCACCAACTCATCGGCCAGGCGCACCAGCTCATCGAGTTTCATCAACAGGCCGGGCGTGTCGCTCACAACCGCCGACTTGATACGGTCAATGTCACGCCGGATAGCACGCTGCAAGGACGTGAGTCGGGGTTGGGCGGCCCTGGAGACTCGCTGATCCGCTGTTTTCAAGGCCGCCAGCAAGGGCTCCACACTGCCGGTGAGCTGGGCCTGCTGTTGTGCCAGGCGAATGGCCGATTCAATATCAACCACCAGATTTTCATCGCGCGAGCGCGACAAGCTTTGCATCAACTCTTCAAGCTGGGAGCGTTGCAGCGTGATTTCACTCAAGCGCGCATCAAAGACCGCCACCCGCGCCGCCGACTCGCGCGCCAACTCCTGCGCCTGTTTGGCCGTGGAACGAGCCTCCAGCGACTGGGCGCTGGCATCGGCACTCTGGCGTGCCAATTGTTCCTGGATTGATGACAGCTTTTGCCATAAAAATCCACTGAGCAGCAAGGCCAGCAGCGCCGTAGCCGCAATGGCAAGTCCCACCAGGCGTTGCCAGCGCGGCACCACCAGAGGTTTGAGCGCGCTGGGTTGCGCCTCTACCGCAGCAGCGATGCCCGCGGGCAGGTCCGCTGCGCCAGGAGCAGGCATGTCGGCGTTAACGTCGGCGTTGGCATCAGAGTTCATCGCTTGGATTCTAAAGTGTTGGGGACAGAGCCAAAACGGGTCAGGGGACTGAGCTTGTTGGCAACTCAGTGGACCGTCTGTTGCATCAGCTTGAGGCAGGCCACCAACTCTGGCAGCGTCGGGCGCGACTCCTTGACCACGCCGAAACCGGCCTGCCGCGCTGCCGCTGCAATTCGGGGGTGCGTGGCCACAGCCCGCGCACCAGCCCAGCTATGCCCGGGCAGGCAGCTGCTCAGGTTGATGACGGCTTGCGTGCTGCTGAACAGCCACACCGAACCATCGGTTGCGGCCTGCTGCGCCAACTCCCGCTCCTGGCTACCAAATTCAGGGGCGCCGCGCTGGTAGGCCATGACAAACTCCGGGCGACCACCGGCCTGCATCACCTGGTTGGCGAACCAATCGCGCCCGGTGCCTTGACCCGCATTGGACCGTGCAACCGCGCTGCCCAGAGAATCGCCACCGCGCACAATCAGCACCCGGTCCCCTGGCTGCACCTGCGGGCCCACCACCTGCCACAAGGCTTCGGAATCCAATTGGCTCGCATCGACTGGCGGCGCGTCCAGCCGGTCCGGCGCAACACCTTGCCGCAATAAGGCGCGGGCGGTACCGGGCCCTGTTGCCCATGCTCTTGTTTTAGTAGCTATTGACCCAATAGATACGGGGGCTAGGGCCGAATTTGATCTAAAAAAATAATCAACGGCATTGCCACTGACAAACATGACACCCACATAGTCGCCCAGATGTTGCCAAGCCCGAACGACGTCTGCCGTATCGTGCACCGGACCCACCTCGATCAACGGCAACGCGACGGCTTGCAGGCCTTGTGCCGACAAATCAAGAACCCATCGCTGTGCCTCCCGCTGTGGGCGGGTCACGATGACCCGCATTCAGGCCTGGCCCTGCGGCGCATCCGCCACCAGCAGTGTGCCGCCATTGGCCAGCACCGCCGCGCGCAGATCTGCCGCCACCCGTGCGCCCAAGGCCGTGGCACTGGCGAGATCGGACACCGCCGCACTGGCGCGCACATGCACCAAGGCCAGCTTGCCGTCCGGGTCGCCCCAAGCCGCATCGATCGTCAAGATGTCGGCGGCCAGGGTGGCATACGCGGCCAGCGGCATGGAACAACTCCCGCCCATGGCCCGACTCACAGCGCGCTCAGCCGAAACCGCCAGCCAGGTGGTACGGTGCGCCAATGGCGCCAAGGCATCGATCACATCCTGACGCTGGCTACGCACCTCAATGCCGAGAGCGCCCTGCCCGGCAGCGGGCAACATCTCAGTGGGCTCAAAAGTGGCGCGAATGCGCTGACCCAGACCGAGCCGTTTCAGACCAGCTGCCGCCAGCACAATGGCCGCATACAAGCCGTCATCGAGCTTGCGCAGCCGGGTGTCCAGGTTGCCCCGCAAGGGCTCGATCGTGAGGTCCGGACGCAGGGCGCGCAACAAGGCCATGCGGCGCAAGCTTGAGGTGCCGACCACAGCGCCTTGCGGCAGGCTGGCCAGATTGGCATAGTGATTCGACACAAAGGCGTCGCGCGGGTCTTCGCGTTCCATCACGCAGGCCAGCGCAAAGCCGTCGGGCAGCTCCATCGGCACGTCTTTGAGTGAATGTACGGCCAGGTCAGCCCGGCCATCCTCCAGCGCAACCTCCAGCTCCTTGACAAACAAGCCTTTGCCTCCGACCTTGCTCAAAGCACGGTCCAGAATCTGGTCGCCCAGGGTCGTCATGCCCAAAAGACCGACCTGGTGACCGCGCTGCGTCAGCAGGGCCTGGACATGTTCGGCCTGCCACAGGGCCAGGCGGCTTTCTCGTGTGGCGATTGTCAAAGTACTCATGAGGTGGTGTGGCAGGACGTAACCTGCTTGTAATCATTAAGGTGCGCGGGATGCTAGCATGACCGGCGCTGCCATCTTGTGCCACCTGCCCTATAACCGCCATGATCAAACCTCAAAAAGTCGCGCCCACCCAGCGCACCCAGGACAACGAACGTCCCCTGGTCGATGACATCCGCCTGTTGGGCCGGATTCTGGGCGATGTCATCCGCGAGCAGGAAGGCGTTGCCGCCTATGAGCTGATCGAAGAGATCCGCCAGCTCTCGGTGGCGTTTCGCCGTGACGCCGACCACGACGCCGACAAGGCGCTGAAGAAATTGCTTAAAGGACTGAGCAGCGACCAGGCCGTCAGCGTGACCCGCGCTTTCACTTATTTCAGCCACTTGGCCAATCTGGCAGAAGATCGACACCACATTCGCCGCCGGGCCATCCACGAGCGTGCTGGCGACACCCAGGAAGGCAGCATTGAAGTGGCCATGGCCCGCTTGCACACAGCAGGAATAACACCTGAATCAATAGCGTCGTCACTGGCCAGCAGTTATCTGTCGCCGGTGCTCACGGCGCACCCGACTGAAGTCCAGCGCAAAAGCATTCTGGACGCCGAGCGCGACATCGCCCAGTTGCTGACAGCACGCGATGAGATCAAAGTCAACGCTGCCGCACACCGTAGCGTGAACACCAAAAAAGACACCCTGACGCCACGCGAACTGTTGATCAACGAGCAGCAGATGAAAGCACGCGTGCTGCAACTGTGGCAAACCCGGCTGCTGCGCTCTTCCAAACTCACTGTGGCCGATGAAGTGGAAAATGCCCTGAGCTACTACGAAACCACTTTCCTGAGCGAGATTCCCAAAATCTACACAGAATTGGAACGCGAACTGGGCCAGCACCCGGTGCACAGCTTTTTGCGCATGGGGCAATGGATCGGCGGCGACCGCGATGGCAACCCCCACGTCAACGCACAAACCCTGGCCCACGCCCTGCGCCGCCAAGCCGACGTGGCACTGCGCCATTACCTGACCGAGGTGCATTACCTGGGCGGCGAGCTGTCGCTGTCGGCCATGCTGGTGAACTGCCTGGCGCCCATGCAAGCCCTGGCCGAGCGCTCGCCCGACAGCAATGAGCACCGCAAGGACGAGCCCTACCGGCGGGCCCTGATCGGCGTCTATGCCCGCCTGGCAGCCGTGCTCAAGAACCTGACCGGGGGCGAGGCGGCGCGCCATGCGGTGGCGCCACAAAATGCTTATGCCAATGCGGAAGAATTTCTGGCCGACCTGCGCACCATCGAAGCCTCTCTGCTGGCGCACCATGGTGAAGCCTTGGTGGCGCAGCGCCTGCACCCGCTGATCCGGGCGGTCGAAGTGTTTGGTTTTCATCTGGCTAGCGTCGATTTGCGCCAGAGCTCGGATCAGCATGAAGCCGTGATGGCGGAACTGCTGACGGTGGCGCGGCTGGAGAGTGCTTACCCGCAACTCGATGAAATGGCCAAGCGCCGGCTGCTCATGGAGCTGTTGAACGATGCGCGGCCGCTGCGTGTGATGGGCGCCACCTATTCGGCCCTGACGCAAAGCGAACTCGCTGTTTTCGAGACCGCCAAAGTCATGCGCTCGCTGTTTGGTGCCCAGTCGATTCGACACTACATCATCAGCCACACCGAAACCGTGAGCGACTTGCTCGAAGTGCTGCTGCTGCAAAAAGAAGTTGGCTTGCTGGAGGGCACGCTCGATGAGCATGCGCACTGTGACCTGATCGTGGTGCCGCTGTTTGAAACGATTGAAGATTTACGCCATGCGGCGCCCATCATGCGCGAGTATTACGCCCTGCCCGGCATCCACGCGCTGGTCAGCCGGGGCCAGCCCGACCAGTACCACGAGCAGGACATCATGCTGGGCTACTCCGACAGCAACAAGGACGGCGGCATTTTCACCAGCAACTGGGAGCTCTACCAGGCCGAAATTGCGCTGGTCGACGTGTTTGACGAAATGGCGGTCAGCCAGAATATTTCAAGCGCCAGGGCGATTCAATTGCGCCTGTTCCATGGTCGCGGCGGCACCGTGGGGCGCGGCGGCGGCCCAAGCTACCAGGCCATTCTGGCGCAGCCACCCGGCACCGTGCGCGGTCAAATCCGGCTGACGGAGCAGGGTGAGGTGATCGGCTCCAAGTACGCCAACCCCGAGATCGGCCGGCGCAACCTCGAAACCCTGGTGGCCGCCACGCTGGAAGCCACCTTGCTCCAGCCCACCAAGTCGGCCAGCGCGCCGTTTTTGAAAGCCGCCGCCGAGCTGTCGCTCAGCAGCATGGCGGCCTACCGGCAGCTGGTCTACGAAACCCCAGGCTTCACCGACTACTTTTTTGATGCCACGCCAATCCGCGAGATTGCCGAGCTCAACCTGGGCTCACGGCCGGCTTCGCGCAAGCCGTCGCACAAAATTGAAGACCTGCGCGCCATTCCGTGGGGGTTTAGCTGGGGCCAGTGCCGTTTGACGCTGCCCGGCTGGTACGGCTTTGGCTCAGCGGTTGAATTGTTTCTGGCCCAGGGCGGGCAGAAAGACCCATTGGCGCTGCTGCAAAAAATGCACCGGCAATGGCCTTTTTTCAAAACCTTGCTCTCCAACATGGACATGGTGATGGCCAAAAGCGACCTGGCGCTGGGTTCTCGCTACGCCGAGTTGGTGACAGACGCCCGCCTGCGCAAGAAGATCTTTGGTGCCATTGAAGCCGAGTGGCACCGCACCGCCAACGCCTTGAGCCTGATCACCGGCGACCCATACCGCCTGGCCCACAACGCGGCCTTGCAGCGCTCCATGCGCCACCGCTTTCCCTACATTGATCCCTTGCATCACCTGCAAGTCGAGCTGGTGCGCCGCTACCGTGCCGGCCAGACCGATGAGCGCCTCAAGCGCGGCATTCACATCTCGATCAACGGCATTGCTGCAGGGCTCAGGAACACCGGTTAAGCACCCGCTCCCGCGCCGCCCTGCCCTCTTGCAGACGAGTTATTACTGAGAAAAGTAAGGCGGTCCCGTAAAAACTATTTATAAACAATCAGGCTGTAGCCCCCGTGCAATAAGCGTTAGATGCTATTATTTATATAGCAAATTGACCACTCACCGGGGGCTGTTTCACGCAAGTCATTGCTTGCCTGCAGGGGCCAATGAAGCCACCAACCATTCTGTTGCCTTGTCGGCCCCTGCTGACGCAGCGTTCAGTACTTGAAAAACGACCGACAATCCTGCCTTGACACACCGCAGTGCCCTTCATGAATACCCTATCCCGCGTTCTGACTTGTCTTCTGTTCGCTCTGCTGTCCCCGCTTGTGGTGGCGCAAGATCTCCCCACCAAATTTGATCCCCAGCGGGATGCAGCCAAAGATATGATGACGACCCAAAGCTTGGCAAAGGCCACGGGCAAACGCGTATTGGTCGACGTCGGTGGGCAGTGGTGCACGTGGTGCCGCATGCTTGATCGATTTATTGCTTCACAGCCGCAAATCAGAGCGTTGATTGACAGCCACTACGTTTGGGTCAAAGTGAACTATTCAGCCGAAAACAAGAACACGGTCGTACTCTCTAGGTGGCCCAAGATTCGAGGTTACCCGTACTTGCTGGTGTTGGACGGAGACGGAAGATTGCTGCACGCCCAAGGCGTTCAAGGACTCGAAACTGAAACGGAAAGAGAAGCTGATGAGAATTACGATCCCGCTCGGGTCATGGCATTTCTCAATCGCTACGCCACTGCGGCAAACGTTCCTGCGCAACGCCATTGAACATCGAACTCCACGATGAGCTAACCCATTGGTTGACAAGGACCGAGGTTGTCCGCATCTATAGCGGGCGTTCGGTTCGCATCAAAATGCGTTGAGCATCAAACCCGCCCCAATGTCGATTGGGTCAATCAAACATCCTTCTTCGCCCCCGCAGTCGTCGCTACGGCGCCACAAAAGCTCATTTTTATCACCGTTGCGCTTATCATCGGCGCCCGTCAGAGCCGGCCTCTTCGCTACCCACACGAAATTCTGGTCGCGCACATCTGCAACCCGATCTCCCAGTCCTTCAGTCTAAATAATGCACAACTCGACACCGATTCACTTCTATTCAGACACCGCCAAAGCGGACATCCCGCAATCAGACGTCAACCCCATCGTAGGCGGCCGGGTCGAGCTGCAATTGCTTACCACCCTCAAATGCAACCTGAAGTGCAGCTATTGCTCATTGGGCGTGGGCGAGGTGTTGGGCTCCCAGGTTCATGTGGAGTACGACATTGAGCAACTCTGTGCCTTCGTCGACAAGCATCTGTTGGGCAAGGAAGTCTATGTGACGTTTTACGGGGGTGAGCCCACGCTGAACAAGCCACTGATGCTGGAAGTGATGCAGCGCTTCCCGCACTTTCGCTTTCAACTGCAGACCAACGCCACCCTGATCTCGAAACTGCCAGACGAGACCTTGAACCGGCTGTCCAACGTGCTGGCCTCGATTGACGGCGGCGAAGCCACCACCGACGGCTACCGTGGACGTGGCATCTACCGCCAGGTGATGAAAAACCTCCGGGAAGTGCGCGCCAAAGTGGGCGGCACCATCACGGCCCGGGTCACCTGGGGCAATCCTGACACCTGTTTTGAGGAGCTGGACCAGCTGGTCGGGGAGGACACTCCGTTTGACTACCTGTACTGGCAGTTTGTGGCCGATGAGCAGTATGGTGGCGATTCGGTGGCCAAGCGCCAGTCCGTGCTGGTGCAATTGATCGACAAGTTCTTCTCGCGCACCGACGTGATCTACCCGCTGATTCCGCTGATGGGAACGGTACGCAACAAGCTTTTCCCGACCCGCGCACAAGAACTGTATGCGGGGCGCACCCAGTGCCGCGTGTCCACGCACTTGCTCAACGTGATGCCCAACGGCGAGATTTACCCCTGCCCGGACATGATGTACGCCCCCGACATGAAGATGGGTGATGTCAAAAGCAACTGGCTCAAAAAAAGCCCGCTGCAGCCCACCTCCGCCATGCCCTGCGACGGATGCGAGGCGTTTTCATGGTGCCGTGGCAATTGCATGAAAAACATGTACCTCGGCTATGTCAAGCAGGACGAGCGCTACCGCACCAACGTGGTCGAACCCATCTGCGAGTTGATCCGCTTTATGGGCCGCGAGCTCGACAAACACAACCCGCAAGCCTGGTTTGACCGTGCCACACTGCCCGTGCGCAAGCAGATCATGGATTGTGAAGTCTATGAGTATGTGGAGATCATGCCCTGAGTCAAGGCCAGTCAAAAACCAACCAAGCTCAGTTACTTGCCGCTGAGGAAGCCGCGGGTGATGGTCCCACCTTGCTTGCGACAGTCTTGGCAGCGTGGACCGTCGCTGTTGCGCCGTGTTCGATGCCTCTCGCGGCAGCCTTGGCACCCCGTTCAACGCCACTGGCAGCCGCTTGCGCGCCACGCTCGACCCCATGTGCGCCTGCTGTCACGCCTTTTTTGACACCGCTAGCGGCGGCCTTCGCGCCACGCTCTACTGCCTTTTCTACCTTTTCAACGACGGACGGTGGCGTGCCCGCAGCGGGCTGAGTTGAATCAGCCGCGCTAGCTGAAGCACAACAGCAGAACGTGACGGCCAAAAGCGCAAGCTTGGTTCGAAATAGAGGGTTCATGAGTGAGGAATTAGGTACCGATTGACCGTACCATGATACGCGCGCGAAGCCGCCATCGACGGCTCAGCGCAAGCAACCGAACACGATTGGCAACAGCCAACCATCAGGAATCGCTCGTCGCTGCTCCTTCATTGCGGTCATTCATGAGGCGTGACGAACCGGGCGCGGTCACTGGACAACGGCGGCCAGTTTTTTCACTCGGCCGACAGCAACGCAGCGGTTGCGGGCCTTCACGCCCAAGAAGCTGCTTAACGGACTCGCTCAATTACGGCGCTTGTGGCTCGATGCTCGTGAGCCGCACTGCAATGGACCCTGTGCTAGAGTGGACTTCAATCACAGGAGTCCGCCATAAGTTCCAACCCAACACACACAGGGCCTCTCTGGTCAAGCCCAATGGCGAATTGGAAATATTGCTGCTCAGCGTTGCGAGAACCAACCGCCGCGCCAAACGAAGCGCTGGTGCGGATTGAACCCGAAGTGATCGTCGTTTACGGTCACTGTGCTACCGGCACCCAGTACCTGATCAATTCCAACGAGGCAGCAAGCACCTGAAGTTCAATTGGCCATGACGACCGAAGAAACACCCGGATTCAACGCCCGCCTGTGGCGACGCTTTGTCACCATCGCGCGTCCGTACTGGCTGTCGGATGAACGCTGGCCAGCCAGGGGCATGCTGGCCCTGCTGGTCCTGCTACTGCTGGGACAAACCGCCTTCAACGTGCTGTTCAACCAGGAGACGGGCGAATTCACCTCAGCCTTGGCCGCGCACGACACCGATCGCTTCTGGGCCTCGATCTGGCGCTACACGGCCATCCTCGTAGCAGCGGTGCCGATCTATGCCCTGTACTACTATGTACGCGATACGCTCGGTCTGCGCTGGCGCCGCTGGCTGACCGACAGCTTTCTGGCGCGCTATTTCAGCCAGCGCGCCTATTACCGGCTCAACACCAGCGGCATCGACAACCCCGACCAACGCATCGCCGAAGACATCAACAGCTTCACCCAGCAGTCGCTTTACTTCTCGATGATCGTGCTGGGCTCGGTGATCGACCTGATCGCCTTTTCCAGCGTGCTGTGGACCATCTCGCAGGGGCTGGTTTACTTCCTGCTCGGCTATGCGATCTTCAGCACCGTATTGACGGGTGTGGTATTCGGCAAGCGGCTGATCGGCTTGAACTTTCGCCAACTGCAGCGTGAGGCAAACTTTCGCTTCAGCCTGGTGCGGGTGCGCGAACACGCTGAGCCGATTGCCTTCCACGACGGTGAGGCGCGCGAGATGTCGGCGCTACAGCGTGTTTTCGCGGCGGCCTACGCCAACTACCAGCAAGTGCTGCGCTGGCAGTTCAAGCTCAACCTCTTCCAGTACGCCCACAGTTTCCTGACCATCGTGCTGCCCACCGTGATCATTGCGAACGATGTCCTCTCCGGGAAGCTGGAGGTCGGCCGGGCGATCCAGGCCGCTGGCGCCTTCGCTGCCATTCTGAGCGCACTGACGGTGATTGTTCAGCATTTCGAGGGCCTTAGCCGCTTTTCCGCCGGTGTTGACCGGCTGCATGCCTTCTCTGAGGCGCTGGGTGTCCAGGCGGACGAACCCGCCATCGACCCCGCCGCCCGGCATATTCACACTGTGCACGGCTTTGATCTTGCCCTTGAGCATCTGACAGTACTCACGCCCAACCGCGAGCACCTGCTGCTTAAAGAACTCACGCTGGCCGTCAACCCGGGCGAAGGACTGCTGGTCGTCGGGCCCAGCGGCACGGGCAAAAGTTCAATGTTGCGGGTCATTGCCGGACTGTGGAACACGGGCTCGGGCGAAGTAACGCGACCGGCCGGATCGGACATGTTGTTCCTGCCGCAACAGCCCTACTTGCCGCTGGGCGACCTGCGCTGCCAGCTGACCTACCCGCAAACCGAGCGCGACATCTCGGACGAAGAACTGCTGCAGTGGCTTGAGCAGGTGAATTTGCCGACGCTGGCGGAGCGCTTCGGCGGCTTGGACGCAGAACTGGATTGGTCCAGGGTGCTGTCCGTCGGCGAGCAGCAGCGGCTGGTCTTTGCCCGGGCCTTGCTCGCCAAGCCCCGCTACCTGCTGCTCGATGAGGCCACCAGCGCGCTGGATGCGGACAATGAGGAGCGCCTGTACGGCCAGCTAGCCGTCCTGTCCATTACACCGATCAGCGTCAGCCATCACCAGGCCATCGTGAAGCACCACCATTGGGTGCTGGAGCTGCCCGGTAACGGCAGCTGGACGCTGCACGAGGCAAGAGGCTACCGTTGGGGCCCGTAAGTGATTGAGGCAATTTGAGTGCGCCAGTTGACGCAACAAAACGGGAGGAGTCCATCCCATCCCCTAAGGGAAAAACAATGCTTCGCGTCATTTTCCCTAAACTTTTTTATTGGACGTTTTCTTTTTTGAAATCTGACTGACTCCAATCAGTCTGAACCTGTCGGCCAGGCCGACATCCATGCGTCGCCACAGTGACCAACGGCTGTGCAACGGAACCGGTGCTTCGCGTTCGGACGGAGAAATGTCAGCTCCGGTCAGAACTGGCCACTCGCCACCCCGGCACCGGACGGGCGCAGCATACGTCCGTGCAGCCCTCGGAGCGCGCCGTTCTTCACCAGAGACTTGGGAAAGTTTCGCCGCGTCACTTCGCCACCAGCCCCAGTTTGAGCGGCACCGGCTTGCCAACATCGGATTCGACCTTCTCAGGCGCCGCTGCGGCGGTGCGGGCGGGGTCCACGCCGGCGTCCTTGAGCGCGGCGAGAATCGCTTCGGCTCGCTGCGCACCCAGCTTGGACAAGGCATCGGCGGCCAGCGGCTGGTTCTGGTTCAGGCGCTCCTGCAACTGGTTGTAGAAGGCACTGGCATCGGCCACCTGCGGTTCGCCCTGGATCAGCTTGCCGACGCGCTGCCAGAGCGGCAGTTTCGCCTGGGCCGCTTCGGTCTTGGTGTCCGGCATGCTCGCCGCAGCAGCGGGAGCGGCGGCGCCGCCTTCCGCTGCCTTTTTCTGCTTGTCGAGTTCCGCCTCGCCGAAGCGCTCGGCATACAGAGCCCGCATCGCGCCGCGTACCGCGCGATCACCCAGGTTCACCAGACCGGGCTCTTCGCCTGCCTGGAGCTTGATGCCGGCACGGCGGGCGATCTCGACCCGCACCGCGCGCGCCCGCAAGGCGGCGCCATCGGCTGCTTCGCTGTACTGTGCGGGCACCGAGAGTTTCAGTTGCGCGCGCTTGCCCAGAATCTGCGCCACCTGCTTGAGTTTTTCGCGCTCCGGGGGCAGCAGCCTGTCGCTGCCGGCATCGAAGTCGATCGACTCCAGCTTCTCGCCTTCGACGCCCAGCAGGCTGCCCAACGCGCGAAACGGCGCGGTGACGATCCTGGTCAGCAGGTTCCCGATGGCCTTCCAGATGATGGCGCCGTAGCTGAACTTCGGGTCACTGAGGTTGCCCGAGATTGGCAGGCCGAGGTTGATGCGGCCATCGCTGTCCTTAAGGATGGCGATCGCCAGCTGCAGCGGCAGCTTGAGCGCATCGGGGCTGTCGACCCGCTCGCCCAGGGTCAGCTTGTCAATGACGATCTGGTTGGCGCCTTCCAGCTGGCTGTCGCGCACCTTGTATTGCAAGTCCAGCGAGATCTTGCCTTCGGCGATCTTGTAACCGGCGAATTTCATGGTGTAGGGCGACACAGCCACCATGTCGACATTCTTGAACACCATGTTCACGTCGGTGTTGTTGCGCGGCGCGAAGGGGTTGATGTCGCCGCGGATGCGCGCCAGGCCGAACTCGTCGACCCGGCCGTCAAGCTCGATCTGACTGCGCGCCTCGCGGTTCGACGAGAGTCCATTGATCACGCCGTTCAGTTCGTATATCTTGGCGCTGAACTGCGGCCGCAAACTGAGATCGGTGAAGTCCAGCTTGGCGTTCTGGAAGCGCACGCGCCGGATGCGAACCGGGAACGGGTCGTCCGCAGTCTTAGCCTTAGCCTGAGTCGGCGCCTCGACTTTCGCGCCGGCATTGGGCTGCACCAGCAGGCGGGCCGCATTGAAACTGCGGTCGTCTTCGATGATCAGCTTGGCGTTGGGCTCGACGATGCGCAGTTCCGGGATGTCGAGCCGGTTGGGGCGCAGGCTGGCCGTGAGCTTGTCGGCGCCTGCGTTCTTCCACGCGGCGAACAGGCCACCGTCTTCTTCGTTGAGTGTCAGCCCGGCGACGTTGAGCGCGCCCACATAGCGCAAACTCGCGCTCTTGGCCGTGCCCGCGCCGGTGGTGAGCTGCCCTTGCGCGGAGACATTGCCGCGGGCGATTTTCAGCTTCAGATAGTGGGCCAGGAGGGGCTGCAAGGGCGCCAGCGCGAGCTGCTTGAGACGCACATCGGCCTGCAGTTCACCGCTGGCCGGGACCACGCTGCCTTGTGCCGTGAACTGCCCCCCTTCGCGCAGCTTCAGGTCGGCGTTGAACTTGACCGGCTGCTTGAGATCGCTGCTGGCGCCTTCGAGTTTCAGCGCAAGGTCGGTGACCTGAACCTTGACGCCGGCACCCTGATCCGAAACATCGGCGCCGAACTTGCTTAATTCCACGGTCTTGGCCACGGCGACCCATGGCTTGCCGGCTGCCGCCGCAGCCTGCGGTCCGGTCGCGCTGGATCGGGGCAACAGTTCCATGAGATTGAGTGTTCCGTCCCGCTTGCGCACAAGCTGCAGTTGCCCGCCCTCGGCATAGAGGCGCCCGACGCCGACCTGCCGGGCGGCCAAGTCGAAGCTGCCGTCCGTGAAACCCAGCTGCGCCAGCTTGAACGGGGCTTGCGCGCCGCTGGCCAGCGCCAGGTCAGTGAGCGAAAGGGCAGCCTGCGAGAGCTTCAGCTGGAAGTTGGCGCCTGCCTGCTCGGCGGCCACTTGCAGCTGCAGCCGCACTTTGCCCGCGTTCAATTTGAGCGGCGGTCTGGCCGTTTCGTCCACCGCGCTGACCGCCACCTGATCGAACAGCACTTGCTTGACCGTCAGCTTCCAGTTGTTGACAGCCACCGCGGTAACCGGCCCCGAGGCCGCTGCGGAGCCCGCGCTAGCAATCATGAGGTTCGTCAGATCGAGTTCACCCTTGGCGTCGCGTTTGACACTGAGCTTGCCGCCGTCGGCGCGCACCTCGCCCACCGTCGCCTGCCGGCGTGCCAGATCGGCGTTGATGTCGTTGACGTCCAGGCGCGTCAGCGCCGCGAAGGAATCGGTAACGCCCTCGCGCGCCAGCGCCAGGTCGCGCAGCGACAACTTGGCGCCTTCCAACCTGGCTTCGAACTTTCCGCCGACATAGGACAGGCTGTAAGGCAAGGTGGCGGAAAGCTGCCCGGCTGCCACTCTCGCACGGGTGTACGACTTGAGATAAACCGACAGCTCCGGCAGCGAGGCGTTTTCAAGGGTCACTTCGCCGCTGGCGCGGATCGGGTTCACCGACGCAGTGCCCTTCCAGCGCATCTTGCCGCCGCGCGCGGATTGGGCGGAGAAAGTATGCGCGTCGTTCTGCTCCGGCAAGGTGCTGAAATTGCTCAGCGAAAAATCGATCGGCGCAAAGGTGTTGTCATAACCGGCCCGCCGGTCGTGCACGTCCACCTTGCCCTGTTCCAGCGCGAGTTGCTCGATAACCACGCGTGGCAGGCTGGTGTCGGTGGACGCTTCGTGCGGTCGGCGCTCAAGCGTGGCCAGCAGCTCGGCGAGATTGAATTTACCGTCCGGCGTGATGGCCAGGTTCGCGCTCGGCGCGGTGATGCGGATGTCGGAAAAACTCCAAGCGCGCCGGATCAGGGATTTCCATTGCAGTGCCACGGCGAGTTTGCCGATTGCGAATAACGGCGCGCCGTCGGCCTCGGCCAGGTGCAAATCCTGCGCCTCCAGGCGCAAAGTGAAGGGATTGAAACGGACCTCGCCGATGGTCGTCTGGCGCGCCAGTTCAGTCTGCCCGAACTTGGGGACCTGATTCTTGATCAGCAGCGGAACCAGCCAAAACCCGGCTACCGTATAGGCGGCCAGCAAGCCCGCCGCGCCCGCCACCCACCGCTTCCACCGAACATTTGTCGACTGCACGCTCTGTTTTGCCATTGTTACCCCTTGATGGCTTTTTGTTGTCTTGGAGGGCAGAAATCAGCGCCTCACGTGTGAGTATGCCCCTTTGGCAGCCGGACCGTTCATGGTTTAACTCGCTACCAGTTCCCGCACCGCCGCCAGTTGCCGCCGGGACACCAACAGCAATTCATCAATGCCGTTGAGCCGCACGGCCCAGCCCTCGCCTTCTTGCGGGTCATGGTACTTCTCCAGCGAGCGCACGGCGCGCCGGGCAATCAAGGCGTTGCGGTGGATACGCAGGAAGCGCGTCCTGTACTTGTCTTCGAGCTCACTCAAGGAGCCTTCCAGAAGGTAGCTCCGAGCAGCCGTGCGAACTGTGATGTATTTCAGCTCCGCCTTGAAGTACAGCACCTCGGCCAGCGGTACACGCTCGGTGCGGCCACGGTCTTGAATAATCAACACTTCTTCATGAAAATCAGGCTGTAGCCCCCGTTCATACTGCCTATTACGCTCTATTTTTTGTAGCGCAAGCTGCAGCCGCTCCAGCCGCACCGGCTTGGTCAGATAGTCCACCGCTTCAAGTTCAAAGGCCTGCACAGCGTGTTCGGCGTAGGCGGTAACAAACACCACCGCTGGGGGCACGGGCAGCGTGCGCAGCGTCTGCGCCAGCGTCAGACCGTCGGCACCCGGCATGTGAATGTCGATCAAGGCCACATCGACCCGGTGGTGCTGCAGCCACGCCAAGGCCTGCGCGGCGTTGGCGGCCTCGGCCTCAACGCTGGCCGCAGGCGCCGTGCAATCCCCCAGCAGCGTTCGCAGGCGGGCCCGCGCCAGGGCTTCATCGTCCACGATCAATACCTTCAGAGCCATCGCGCTACACCCCTCGCCTCATAGCGGCACCTCGATGCGAACTTGAAACACACCGTCCTTCAACCCGTACTGAAACTGGCCCTGCACGTCGTGCAGCAGGCTGAGCCGATCCCGCACGTTGTTCAGCGCCACCCCGCTGCCAGGCTCACTATTGCCCACGGGCACGGTGTTGGTCACCTTGATGACGACGCTTGATCCCCGGCGTTGCGTGGATATCTTGATTTCTGCCCCTTGCGCACTGGGCTCGACCCCGTGTTTGACCGCGTTTTCCACCAGCGGCTGCAGCAGCAAGGGCGGTAATTTGGCGCTCGATGCGCTCGGGTCCAGCGCCCACTCCACCCGAATGCGCTCGCCAAAGCGCAGCTTTTCAATCGCCAGATAGCGCTGCGCCAGCATGATCTCATCGGCCAGGGTGACCGATTTCCCCTGTTCCATGAGTGCATGGCGAAACAGGTCGCTCAAATCTTCCAGCAAGGTTTCGGCCTTGGCCGGCTCCGCACGCACCAGCGCAATCGCCGTGTTGAGCGTATTGAACAAAAAATGCGGTCGAATGCGGGCCTGCAACTCACTCAAGCGCGCTGCCGTGGCCGCTGGCGTTTGGCCTTTGGCGCGCAACACCAGCGCCGCCACCAGCGCCGCCGACAGCAGGGCACCGCTGGCCGCACTGGCCAGCCAGGGCGCCGGCTCCAGAAGCCCCACCAGCGACAGCACGCCACAGCCGTACAAACCGGCCACAGCCCCCAGGGCGACACCGGCCACCTGCTGGGCGCTACTGCTCAGGCGGGCCAGCAACTTCTTGAGGCTGCACGCCGCAATCAACCAGACCAGCGTGGCCGGCAAAGCGCCGCCGGTGAGCAGGGACAGGCGCGTCAGCCAGTCAAGAAAAGTCGCGGAACCAAACATGACCCCCACCGCCACCACCGCTTCAACAAACAGCACGGCGCGCAACATCACACCCACGTGACAGGCATCAAACACCGGCACAGCCGCAGGCTTGGGTGCCGGCTCCGGCGTCGGTTCCTGGAAGGTCGATAAAATTTGAGAATCTTTCATTGATCTATGAGGTTTCAAGCTCACGCAAGTTTGGGCCTGATTATTGATGATCCTCTGGCGCAAGCCTCACTCGCATGAGCCCACCCCATGTCACACAACCAATTTGATAAAAAATCACAAGCCTGGTCCGCCCTATTCTCCGAGCCGATGAGCGATCTGGTCAAGCGCTACACCGCCAGTGTGTTTTTTGACAAGCGGCTGTGGCAGGCCGATATTGCGGGCAGTTTGGCCCATGCCGACATGCTGGCCGCGCAAAAAATCATCAGCTTGGAGGATCACAACGCGATTCAAAGCGGTATGGCTACCATCAGTGCCGAGATCGAATCCGGCGCCTTTGACTGGAAGCTTGACCTCGAAGACGTGCATCTCAACATCGAAGCGCGCTTGACGCAGCTCATCGGCCTGGCGGGCAAGCGCCTGCACACCGGCCGCAGCCGCAACGACCAGGTCGCCACCGACGTGCGGCTTTGGCTGCGCGGCGAGATTGACCTGATTGGCGCGCTGCTCACCGACCTGCAAAAAGCGCTGCTGGAAGTGGCCGAGAAAAATGTCGAAGTGATTCTGCCGGGTTTCACCCACCTGCAGGTGGCGCAGCCGATCAGCTTTGGTCACCACATGCTGGCCTATGTCGAAATGTTCAGCCGCGACGCCGAACGCATGAGCGACGTGCGCCGCCGCACCAACCGCCTGCCGCTGGGCGCCGCTGCCCTGGCGGGCACCAGCTACCCGCTGGACCGCGAGCGTGTAGCGGTCAGTCTGGGCATGGTCGACGACGAAGGCCGGCCCTGTGTTTGCCAGAACTCGCTGGACGCCGTCAGCGACCGCGATTTCGCCATTGAATTCACCGCTAGCGCCTCACTGTGCATGGTGCACATCAGCCGCATGAGCGAAGAGCTGATTCTGTGGATGAGCCAGAACTTTGGCTTTATCAAAATCGCCGACCGCTTCACCACCGGCAGCTCCATCATGCCGCAGAAGAAAAACCCGGACGTACCCGAACTGGCGCGCGGCAAGACCGGGCGCGTGGTCGGCCACCTGATGGGCCTGATCACCCTGATGAAGGGCCAGCCACTGGCCTACAACAAGGACAACCAGGAAGACAAGGAGCCCTTGTTTGACACGGTGGACACGCTCAAAGACACGCTGCGCATCTTTGCCGAGATGATCGGTGGCCAGCTCAACCCAGCCACCGGCGTCAAAGAGGGCGGCATCAGCGTCAACCCGCAAGCCATGGAACAAGCGGCCCTCAAAGGCTACGCCACCGCCACCGATCTGGCCGACTATCTGGTCAAAAAAGGCCTGCCATTCCGCGATGCGCATGAGACGGTGGCGCACGCCGTCAAAGCCGCCATCACGCACCAGGTGGATCTATCGGAATTGCCGCTGGCGGTGTTGCAGCAGTTCAACCCGAGTATTGAGAAGGACGTGTACGAAGTGCTGTCCTTGCGCGGCTCGCTCAATGCACGCGACATTTTGGGCGGGACCGCACCGAACCAGGTGCGCGCGCAGATTGCACGGCATCGGGCAAGGTTGGGTTAAAGGAACTGGCTGCACACCTCAGCCCAACGAACCCACTGCGCAAAGTCGGGCAAACTATAGACCATGGACCTTCCAAACATTTCTTTCCGAGAAGCGAACGGACAAGTGTTCTTGCGCTGCGAGCCAACGCCAGAGCGCCCGCCTGTTGACAGCGCCGCACTGCATACCCTGCTGGCACAAGCCGGGTATGGCGATTGCCTGCTGCACGAAGAGGCCATTGCCAGTGCCGCCCACGATTGCAACACCCAGCAAAGCCCCTTCGAGCGCCTGCTAGCCCAGCGCAGTGACGCCACGATCCAGGTCCACATTGCGCCCGACGAAATGGCAGCCGAGATCAGCCTCGGCCCCGCACGCGGCGGCAAGGCGGTCGCCGTGGAAGACGTCAAGCGGGCGCTGGTCGAGGCTGGCGTGCTGTTCGGCGTCGACGAAGCGGCGCTGCTGCGGGCCTGTGAGCCGGGAATCTGCGAGCATGTGTTGGTGGCCCGTGGTGTCAACGCCGAAGACGGGCGTGACATCGTTTTTGAAGAAATGATTCCGCAAGCCATAGACCGCGTACCCCAGCTTGATGAAAATGGCCTGATCGACTACCGGGAGCATGGCAGCATTGCCACGGTGCAGGCGGGTGCGCCTCTGATGCGCCGCATCCCGCCGACGGCCGGCGTTGTCGGCCATAGCATCCGCGGCCGTGTACTGGCGCCCCACCCCGGGCGCGACGAGCCTTTTGCCGCCGGACTGACTGGCGCCCAGGTGGCCAGCGACGACCCCAACCTGCTGCAGGCAGCGGTGAGCGGGCAGCCGGTTCGGGTCAAAGGCGGCATCATGGTGGAGCCGATCCTGCGGGTCGCCGAAGTCAACATGACGACCGGCAACATTCACTATGACGGCACCGTGCAGGTCGATGGCGACGTCCTCCAGGGCATGAAAGTCCAGGCGAGCGGCGACATTGTGGTCAAGGGCATGGTGGACGGCGGGCTTCTCGAAGCCGGTGGCAATATTCATGTGACTGGGGGCGTCATCGCCCATGCCAGGCTGCACGCAGGCGGCTCAGTCAGCGCACGTTTTGCAGAAGGCGCCCATATTTATGCCGGTACCGTGATTGCACTGGACGACATGGCTATGGAGTGTGCCTTGCAGTCACTCAACCAAATCGTCATCGGCGCTGCCTCGCCCAAGCGTGGACGCCTGATTGGTGGCTCGGCCACAGCCATGATGCTGATCAAGGTGCCCCTACTGGGCTCGGCCAAGGCCGGTGTGACGCAGCTGGTGCTGGGCGCCAACGCGGAGCTGGAGGCCAAATACCAGGCGCTGCAAGAGCGCATCGCCAAAGAAAAATTGATTGAAGAGAACCTGGAAAAACTGGTCAAGCAACTGACGGCCACTGGGGACCCCAAAGGTCTGTTGGACCGTGTCAAGGCCTCCAGAGTACACGCCATCCAGGTCTGGGGCCAATCCCTGGTTGAACAAGGTGAACTGGAAAAGCAAATCGCGCTGGGGCGCGCCGCCAAGCTTGAGGTGAGCGTTGGCGTGGCCGGGGCGGTGGACCTGCACTTTGACAAACTTATGGCACGGCTGCGTCAGGAATCCGGCGCCGGCACCTTCTGCGTTGACGAGGAAGGGCAAGTCGTTTTTATCGACGCTGCCGGGAACGCCGTGCCGACCAGCTCGTAATGCAAGCGCACCGGCGCGGGCAGCAGGCGCAGCCTTTTGACGCTACTGGGCGCCAGCGCGATTCGATTCAGCGTCAAAGTAGTAGGTCACGCGCCGACGCGGCGAGAGATAGTCGTAGATCGGCTGCGGCAGTTGATCGGGCTTGAGTGCGCGGCTGATCAACACATCCGGTTCGCTTTCAAGCTCGACCAGGATCGCCCGGTCACGTGGCACCTGCTGGTCATAGATCAGCACCGTCGGCTTGAGCGGCTTGGAACTATTGACCGACACCACCATGCCCACGCTATCGTTCGACAACACGACGATGGTGCCAGGCGGGTAGATGCCCATGCAGCGCACGAAAGCGGTCAAGGCGGCTGCATCAAACTTGGCGCGCTGCTGCGCGTACATCAACGACAGGGCCTGGTGCGGCGTCAGGGCCAGTGACAATTTGACCGGATTGCACAGGTTATCGTAGGCGTTGACGATGGCGACAATACGGGCCAGCAGGTTGAAGTCAGCACCGGTCAAACCCTTCGGGTAACCGCTGCCATCCATGTACTCGTGATGCTGCGCGATCACCAGCAAAGCCACAGCTGGCAGACCCAGCTTGCGCCCGGTCTCGACGCCATAGGCGCAATGCTGCTGCAACAAAGACAACTCAGGTTTGCTCAAGGCCTCGATCTTGCGCACGATGCGGTCCGGAATATCGAGCTTGCCAACGTCATGAAACATCGCCCCCATGCCCATCAGGCGGATCGCCTCGCGTGGCGCCTTCAACTCCTTGGCCAGCATCATGGACAGCAGCGTGACATTGAGCGAATGAAAGTAGACATCCTCTCCTCCCACCTGGTCCTTCATCAGATTGATCGCGATGTCCGAGTCGGTCAGCATCGAATCGGCAATCGCCTGCACCAGTGTTTCGGCCTCCTGACGCGCTTGCTCCGGCTTGGCAAAGAGGTTTTGATTGATTGACTTGACCGCGCGGGCCGAGGTCATAAACTCACGCTCGCAGGCCGCGACTCGCGCCTGCTGCGACAGCAAGCGCTCGATACGTGCACGCTTGGCCAGATAAAGGGGACCGTCGTCCAGTGGTTTGGCCGGCGGCGACCCGGACGCAAAGTCCTTCGGGACTTTCAATGGCCCGCTATCGCTCTTGGCCGGGTTGTACTGAATGCGCTTAAGCCCGAGCGCCTGCAAGGTCACGATCTGCTCGAGATTCTTGATCTTGAAACTTGAGAAGGTAAACGGATGCTCCGTCCATGGCAAGTCGAGCTGAACATACATCCCGATGCACAGTTGCGCAGGCGTGACATACCCGCTGTTGGAAGAAGACATTTTGGTAGCTTGTTGGGACAGCCTTCGATTCTATGCGTCCCCATCCGCACATCAGCTGTCCATACGGTGCCAAAGACACATTGCGAGCAGCCGGGCCAGGCGTTGTTGTCAAGTCTTGACAATCGGGATATAAATTTCCCCGCCCGCGCGCTTGAACTCCTGCGACATGCTCTCCATGCCGTCACTCAAGGCCTGCTCCTCGCTGACACCCTTGGTCTTGGCGTAGTCGCGCACCTCTTGCGAGATCTTCATGGAGCAGAACTTCGGCCCGCACATGGAGCAGAAATGCGCCACCTTCGATGAGTCCTTGGGCAGGGTCTCATCGTGGAAGTTGCGCGCCGTGTCGGGATCGAGCGACAGGTTGAACTGGTCCATCCAGCGGAACTCGAAGCGCGCTTTGGACAGCGCGTCATCCCGTGCCCGCACGCCGGGGTGGCCCTTGGCCACATCGGCTACGTGCGCAGCGATCTTGTAGGTGATGATGCCAACTTTCACGTCGTCGCGGTCCGGCAAACCGAGGTGTTCCTTGGGCGTGACGTAGCACAGCATGGCGGTGCCGAACCAGCCGATCATGGCGGCGCCGATGCCACTGGTGATGTGGTCGTAGCCGGGGGCAATGTCGGTGGTCAGGGGCCCAAGGGTGTAGAACGGCGCCTCGTGGCAGTGCTTGAGCTGCTCGGTCATGTTGGCCTGCACCATGTGCATCGGCACGTGGCCGGGGCCTTCGATCATCACCTGCACGTCCTGCTGCCAGGCTTGCTGCGTCAATTCACCCAGCGTGCGCAATTCGGCGAATTGCGCTTCATCATTGGCGTCGGCGCCGGAGCCGGGGCGCAGGCCGTCGCCCAGTGAGTAACTGACGTCATAGGCCTTCAGGATTTCCGTCATTTCATCAAAGTGGCTGTAGATGAAATTCTCTTGATGGTGCGCAATGCACCACTTGGCCATGATCGAGCCGCCGCGCGACACAATGCCGGTCATGCGCTGGGCCGTGAGGTGGATGAAGGCCAGCCGCACGCCGGCGTGCACGGTGAAATAGTCCACGCCCTGCTCGGCCTGCTCGATCAGCGTGTCGCGGAAAATTTCCCAGGTCAGGTCTTCGGCCACGCCGCCCACTTTTTCCAGCGCCTGGTAAATCGGCACGGTGCCGATCGGCACCGGCGAGTTGCGCAGAATCCAGTCGCGGGTGGTGTGGATGTTGCGGCCGGTGGACAGGTCCATCACGGTGTCGGCGCCCCAGCGCATCGACCACACCAGTTTTTCGACCTCTTCCTCGATGCTGGAAGTCACGGCCGAGTTGCCGATGTTGGCGTTGATCTTGACCAGGAAGTTGCGGCCAATCGCCATCGGCTCCACTTCGGGGTGGTTGATGTTGGCCGGGATGATGGCGCGGCCACGGGCCACCTCATCACGCACAAACTCGGGCGTCATGATCTTCGGAATGCTGGCGCCAAAGCTGTTGCCGGCGAGGCGCGCCTCGCGCTCGACGTTGCCCAGGTACTGTTCCATCCATTCGAGCTTCTGGTTCTCGCGGATCGCCACGTATTCCATCTCGGGGGTGATGATGCCTTGACGGGCATAGTGCATCTGCGAGACGTTGGCGCCAGCTTTGGCGCGGCGCGGCGTGCGCTGCAGCCCGGCGGCCTGGGCGCGCAGGGAAGCCAGCGTTTCGGAGTCACCATTCTTCAGGCCATCGTCCAGTGCAAAGGGCGTGCGGCCGGTGTACGACTCGGTGTCGCCACGGGACTCGATCCAGCCAGCACGGACCGGTGCCAGCCCCTGGCGCACGTCGATCGTGGCGCTTGGGTCGGTGTAGGGGCCGGAGGTGTCATAGACCACGACGGCCTCGCCGTTGCTCTGCATGATTTCACGCATCGGCACGTTGACTCCGGCTTGCGTGCCGGGCACGTAGATTTTGCGCGAGGCCGGCAAGGGCTCGCGCGTGAGGCTCATCAACTGGCTGAATTTGTCGGGTGCATTCATCGCGGGTCTCCTGAAGTTGGAATGAGGAAGTGCTCCGGAGAACAGTCAACCAAACACACGAACAGGAAGGACAGCACGAAACCCGAATTGCCCCGTCAAGGGGCCATGGGACTGCAAGTCTGGCTCTTCTTCCGCCGGTATGAACCGGATCAAGTTCGCGGGTTTGGTGACCATCTCAGCGCATCCATAGCGCACCCCGGGCAAGGGCGCAGTTTAAGCGATCCTGCTGAAATGTTCTTGTGAGGAGGTAAGCAGCACCGATTGCTATTAATGTCATAGCCTCTTACGCAGTTAGCACGGGGGCTGGAGGCAAAAATCTCTAAAAACCATGCGCAGACCAACCCGCCCCCCACCACCGGCACCATCATCGCTCTGGACCCCGACATTCCGCCCAAGCGGCAGCGCGTGAGCTTCGGCTAAAAAAACAGCGGCAAGTTGGACAAATTCTGGCGAGCTACGCCACTGCAGTGGCGCAGTTCAATAAACTGCGCCACAATCACGCCACAAATCAAGCAAACTGCGCCAAACACTGCCATGCCCACCCCTGCCGAAGTTCTGAAAAGCATTCAAACAGCGCCCACCGGGACAACGCTGGTGGAGTTGCTGACGCAGCACCCCAGCATTGCGCGCCGCACCGCCCAACGATGGATCAGCCAGTGGATTGCTGAAGGGCAGATAGTCGCCATCGGCGAAGGGCGCGCTCGTCGGTATCTACCTGGCACACCGACTGCCACGGCGGGCCCGGTCGTTGAACCGAATCGCTTTCCACCTCACATCCCGCTTTCCGCCGACAGCCGGGACATCCTTGCCTACGTCGATCAAGCGCTGGAAGCGCGCAAACCGGTGGGCTACCAGCGCGATTTCCTCGACGCTTACCAACCCAACTTCACCTGGTATCTGTCGGAGTCGCTGCGCCGTCAACTGCACAAAATGGGGAAGACCACGCAGACCAGCGAACCTGCGGGCACCTACAGCCGCGCCATCCTGAACCGGCTGTTGATTGACCTGTCCTGGGCATCGAGCCATCTGGAGGGCAACACCTACTCCCGACTCGACACCCGTGAGTTGATCGAGCACGGCAAGGCAGCGCGCGGCAAAGCGGCGATTGAGACGCAGATGATTTTGAACCACAAGACCGCCATTGAGCTGCTGGTTGAGAACTCAGAGACGGCGGGCTTCAACCGCTACACGCTGATGAACTTGCACAGCGCATTGTCGGAAAACCTGTTGCCCAATCCGGCCGATGAAGGCCGTGTCCGGCAGCACGCCGTGGACATTGGCAAGAGCGTGTATCGGCCACTTTCAACACCACAACAAATCGATGAGGCTCTGGCAGTTTTACTGGACAAGTTGAACCAGATTGCCGACCCCTTCGAGCAATCCTTTTTCGTGATGGTGCACCTGCCCTACCTGCAGCCATTTGCCGACATCAACAAACGCACTTCGCGCCTGGCGGCCAATCTGCCGCTGTTTCGCGCCAACCTGTGCCCGCTCACTTTTCTGGACGTGCCGGAGCAGGCCTACAGCCGTGCCATCCTGGGCCTGTACGAGCTGACGCGTGTGGAGCTGCTGCGCGACCTCTATGTGTGGGCCTATGAGCGTTCAACGCAAGAGTACCTGGCCATCAAACAGGATTTGGTGGAACCAGACCCTACCCGTCTGGCCTACCGGGACGTGATCAAGCAAACCATCCGCGATGTGGTGCGACAACCCGAGGCCGACTCTCTCACTGCCATTCAGCAGGCGATGATGCAAGTGCCGCAGACTGACCGCAACGATGTGCAGGCCCTGGTGGTGGAGGAATTGCGACGCCTGCACGAGGGTGTGCTGGCGCGTTACGGGCTGCGCCCCTCTGAATTGGCACTCTGGAAAGCGGCGCAATCCGGCGCCCGGCCCGCGCGGCAGTCAGCGCCCTGATTTTGGCTACGCTTGCGGCTCCTTCACTCGGGCACGCAAATCCAGACCTCGGGCGGCCTCTACATCCCGCAAAACTACCACCGGCAGTTCAAAGGCTGGGTGTCAGCGCGTACCGCACTGGGCGCCTCACTCAACGCGCCCGAACCTTCGGCCTTGAGAGCGTGCTGGCCACCCGCTTCTGGACCGCGGTAAACACGGGCACCAGCAAAGACATGCGCGACAACTGGGCGCTGGGCTACTCGCAGGTCTACACCGTGGGCGTGCCGATATGGGGCGTGAGCGGCACCACTGGCGCCGCGCCGCTTGAAGCGGCGCGCATGGAGTGCTTTTTGCGGGGCACGCAGCAGGCTACATTCGCTACTAATTCAGGAGCTACTTACGCACAGTATTCGGGGGCTAGAGGCCAAAAAGTCTTAAAGCTTTCCGCGAAACAGGTCGCCCGCATCACCGCCCCCACCACCGGCACCATCATCGCCCTGGACCCCGATATTCCGCCGAACCGGCAGCGCGTGAGCTTCAGTGCGGAAGGCTCAAATCTGCACTGGCTGATGGACGGCAAGGTGTTTGCCAAGGGGGCAGCCGCGCAGTGGCTGCCCTGGCCGGGAAGGCATGTGGTGCAGATTGCCGGGGAGCTGGGGGAGGTGCTGGATGAGATAAGGCTGGAGCTTCGGTGGGCGGGGTGGGTTGGTTGGCAAACGTTGAATAGGGACCCTGACACCCCCATCACATTGGGACAGGTTTGCAGGTGCTGGTGACAGCGTGTTGTTAACGGCGAATTTGATGCGAATGTCAGAGGCTCCAATGCAGCGCCAGCGATCCTTCGGCTCCGACCCTGGCTCTGGGTCAGCCGCTCGACAGCAGTCATGGCAGGCGCTCCTCCATTGCAGACATGGGTCAGGCGTCATCTACCGGCAACGGCCATTCGAGAGGGTCTGTCAATTTCTTCGTTTGACCTGCGCTTGTGCAGCGTTGCTGCCGGTCGGGTCGCCTATCGAAATTGGAGCGCTTGGCTACACGCTGTCCATAAAGGGGAGGTATCGGCGCTGATCGACCGTGCCAACACCGATGCAAGTTGCTTTCACCCGGTCTCAAATCATCAACAAATCAGTTGATTCTTCTCAAGGCATCTGCCATCCCGAAGCGCATCATGAATTCGCATCTGTATGGTGATGAGCGGGTTTCTATCACTTAGTCGCAAAGAATGTTAGCGGTCTTTTGAAAGGTTAACCCCTACTGGGAGGGGATATTCCACATTCCGGTCATGCGATGACGCCTATCCACGAGCTGCTTGCGCGCGTCCGGTGGGACCCCGAATTCGGGGCGGCGCAGTTCGTGATCGGCTACTACGACCGCGTCACGCGAGCACAAGTCAAAGTGCCGCTAGAGCGCATCTGGTTCGAGCCAGGCGCAGGTTTTGCATTCGAGACGGCGGCAGAGGACGGCACGCGCCACACCGTACCCTATCACCGCGTGAGAAACGTGTGGCGCAACGGCGAACTCATCTGGCACCGTCACGCGCCTCCCGCATGACCGATCCCGGACCTTCATCCTCCCCCCGTCAAATCGAGATAACACCGGATGCCGTCCAACCAAAGCTTGCGGCCATGCGTCCGATTTTCAGACCCGAACTCGTGAATGATCCGTTTGACGACCGCGGCCTTTACGTCGATTTCAAGTTCGAGAAACGGGCCCTGCTGTTTGATCTCGGTGATCTCACGGCGCTGTCGCCAAAAAAAATACTGCGGATTTTGGATGTGTTGGTTTCTCACACCCGTATGGACCACTTTTTCGGTTTTAACCGGCTGCTTCGCATCTAGAAGGGCCGACCACGATTACGGAGGGCTGACGGCAAAATTGAACGTCAGCTGTGGAGCCAGATGGGCACCCGCAACGCAGCGCAACCGGGTATTCGCCAACGACGGCTATATGGCAACCCAATTTTTCTTCCGCCCTGAAGTCTGAAGCCGCCCGATGCACGGCACGTTTTCCGTCCCCAACGGTAGTCCCGGCAGGCTTACGCGGATCGAGGGCTGCTCCAAGGTGCGATACTTGGTCTCATGTGGTTGAATTTCCTATCCGTATCCGTCAGCCGCAAAGCATTACGCTAAGGAGAGCAAAATGGAATACAGAACACTGGGTCGCTCTGGCTTGAAGATATCGGTGTTGAGCATGGGCACCTTTTCGTTCGGCGGCAAAGGCGACTTCGCCATGGTCGCCAAGCAGGGGGTGGACGAAGCCCGCCGGCTTGTCGACACCTGCATCGACGGTGGCATCAACGTCTTCGACACATCGAACATGTATTCCGCCGGCCGCTCGGAGGAAATACTCGGCGAAGTGCTGGAAGGTCGACGTGACAAGGTCCTGATCTCCTCCAAGGCGCGCATGCGAATCGGCGACGGGCCGAATGATGAAGGCGTGTCACGCTATCACCTGATCCGCGAGTGCGAGCGTAGCCTGAAGCGGCTGCGCACCGATCATATCGACATCTATTTCATGCATGAATGGGACGGCCTGACGCCGCTGGAAGAGATGCTTTCGGCGCTGGATACGCTCGTGGCGCAGGGCAAGATCCGCTATATCGGTTGCTCGAATTACTCCGGCTGGCATATCATGAAGGCGCTGGGCGTATCGGATCTCAGGCAATATCCACGATTCGTAACCCAGCAGATCCACTATACGCTGGAGGCACGCGAGGCAGAATACGAGCTGTTGCCGATCTCGGTGGACCAGGGTCTCGGCGTGATGGTGTGGAGCCCCCTGGCCGCCGGACTGCTTTCGGGCGCGTTCCGCCGCGATGCAAAGCCTGCGGATTCCCGTCAGGCGGCGGGGTGGAGCGAGCCGCCGATCCGCGATGAGAACCGGCTGTGGAACATCGTCGATACGCTTGTCGACATCGCAGGAAAGCGCGAGGTATCGCCGGCGCAGATTGCCCTTGCGTGGACACTTTCGCGCCCTGGCATCACCTCGCTTGTGGTCGGCGGGCTGACGCCGCAGCATTTCAGCGACAACATCGCAGCCGTCGATCTGGTACTGATGGCAAGCGAGCTGGAACAACTCAACCAGGTCAGCCGGGCACCCTATATCTATCCGTACTGGCACCAGCACAACTTCGCCAGCGACCGCTTCTGCGCGGGCGATTGGGCCCTGCACGCCAGCTACCAGGACCTGGGCAAGATCTGAAATCGGAAACGGCGGGCCTTCAGGCCCGTCGCTCTCTGCTCAGTCCTGGGAGGATCCGCTTTCGAAGCGTTTCAACCAACCGAGCCCCTCGACCGCATTGCCAGCCGGACGGTATTCGCAGCCGACGAAGCCCGTGTAGCCCAGACTCTCGAGTTCCTGCAGGACGCGGAAATCGTCCAGTTCCCCCGTGCCCGGTTCGTTGCGCAGCGGTACCGATGCGAT
>Ga0209913_1000177_pt1 | contig 65043 bp, 53 predicted proteins | sample PersoiDNA2013203_FD_185805 | JGI IMG/M metagenome (GOLD analysis project Ga0209913, IMG submission 185805) | Permafrost soil microbial communities from the Arctic, to analyse light accelerated degradation of dissolved organic matter (DOM) -... | ecosystem: Environmental > Terrestrial > Soil >...
GGCCGGCGGCCAGGGGCCGGCACACATCACGCCGCCCAACCCACCCGCCAAGACCGCCCAGACCGGAGCGACGGCCGTCGACCAGGTGGCCCCCGGCCATTGCGCCATCCACTGCAAGCCCCACAGCAACAGCTGCAGCGCGTGCTGGGCCAGCACCCACAGCGGCGAGAGCACGCAGCCCAGCAGAGCCAGCGGGGTGACCACAGCCGTCACCCAGGGCACGGCCACCAGATTGGCCACCAGACCGACCACCGACACCTGGCCGAAGAGCAACAGGCTCAGCGGGGCCAGCGCCAGGCCCAACACGCCCTGTTCGCGCAACAGCCCCAGCAACCAGCCAAGCGCCCTTCGAGGCCGTGCCGCCGTCGGCGCCGCCGGGGCGGCAGCTCGGCCCACATCCGTGGCAAACAAGACGCCCACCGCCACAAAACTGAGCCAGAAGCCCGGCTGCAGGCAGGCCCAGGGGTCCCACAACAAGACCACGGCCACCATCACCGACCACAGGCTGGGCCAGGGCCAGCGCCGCCCGCCCCACTGCAGGGCGCAGACCAGAAGCAGCATGCCCACGGTGCGCTGGGCCGGAATCCCCCAGCCACAGAAGACCGAGTAGCCCAGGGCCACGAACACCCCCGCCCAACGGCCCAGGACCGGCGCCGGACACCACAGGCAGGCCCGCCCCCAGGCGCCAGGCCAGCGCGCCGTCTGACGCCAAAACCAACCCAGCCCCCGCGCCGACAACCAGGCCAGCAGGGTGATGTGCAGCCCTGAGATGCTCATCAGGTGGGCCACGCCGGTCTGCCGGAACAGCAGCCAGTCTTCGCGGCTGATGGAGCGCTGGTCCCCGGTGACCAGGGCCACCACCACCCCGGCGCCCACGCCGGGGCCGGCGGCAGAACCCAGGGTGGCCAGGATGCCCTCACGCACCCGATGCCGCAGGCGCTCGACCGGGTAGGCCGCCGTGCGTGCCAGCAGGCGAGGCACCTGCGACGCCGAACGGGCACGCACCCAACCTGTGGCCAGGATGCCCTGCTCCCAAAGCCAGAGTTCGTAGTCAAAGCCCCCGGGGTTGCGAGCACCATGCACACGTTTGAGGCGTGCCGTGAAGCGCCATCGCTGGCCTGGCACGGGGGCATCGGGCCTGGGGCCGGACGCACCGACATCGGCGCCCGAACTCGGCAGCCCCTCAACCAGATCACGCTCGCCATCCGGGTCGTCATCCGCCCAAAGGCTGGCCGGATGCTGTAACGGGTTCCACCCCAGCAGCAGATCGGGCGGCACCGCCACCGGCCTGCCAAGCAGGGTGGCCGACTCCACCTGGAGGACAAAGCGCCACCCCCAATCCCCCGACTGGGGCAGGCTGGCCACCCGCCCCACGAGCACCAGGTCCCGCCCTTCCAGCTCGGGCGCCAGCGTCTGCCGCAGCAACTGAGCCGCCCGCAGACCTGCCCCACCCCAGGCCACCGCGCCCGCCAGAGCCCCCACCAGCGCCAGCCAGACCCACCCGGTGCGTCGTTGCATCAGGACCACAGCCGCCAACCCGCACAGCCCGAAGCACAGCACCGCACCGTACAGCGCGAACGCCGACAGCCCGGCCTGTTGGACCTGCAGCAGGGTGCCGCCCAGCACCCCCAGCCCCAACACCCCCCAGCCACGCCAGGGCAGGCGCCAGCGGGCGCCGGCCTCGCGCCCCAGGCGCAGCGACGCAGACTCATGCCGAGACATCCAGCTCATGGGGCATGCTAGGCACTCCCACCGCCAGACGGCCCTGCCCACAAGCGTCGCCCGTGCAGTTGTTGCCCCCTCGGCGCTGTCAGTTGGGCCGCTGGTCCTGCCCGGCCGGGAAACTGGGGTTGCCAGAGTGCATCAGATCAAAAGAAGTGGGCCAACACCCCCGAATTGACACACACAGTGGCGCGGCTCTTGCTAGGATGATCCTTGAGGCTGCCAACCCGAGGTGGCCGTTTCCCGGCACTTTTGCCAGAGAGACAAGACGAATGTCGATCCACGTTGCACTGAACCACGTCACCCACTACCGCTACGACCGGCCCGTCAACCTGGGCCCCCAGGTGGTCCGGCTGCGCCCGGCACCGCACTGCCGCAGCAAGGTCATTTCCTATTCGCTGCGCATCGAACCTGAAAACCACTTCATCAACTGGCAGCAAGACCCGTTTGCCAACTACCAGGCCCGCCTGGTCTTCCCCAACCCCACCACCGAATTCAAGGTCACGGTCGACCTGGTGGTCGAAATGGCGGTGTACAACCCGTTTGACTTCTTCCTGGAGCCTGCGGCCGAGAACTTCCCGTTCCAGTACGAAGAATTGGTCAAGCAGGAGCTGGCGCCCTACCTCGTCACCGAGGCGCCCACCCCGCTGCTGAAGAAATACCTGGCCGAGATCGACCGCAGCGAATGCCGCACCATTGATTTTCTGGTGCGCCTGAACCAGAAGCTGCAAAACGACATCCGCTACCTGATCCGCATGGAGCCCGGCGTGCAGACGCCCGAAGAAACCCTGAGCAACGCCTCAGGCTCCTGCCGCGACTCGGGCTGGCTGTTGGTGCAGTTGATGCGCCACTGCGGCCTGGCCGCTCGCTTTGTGTCGGGTTACCTGATCCAGCTCAAGCCCGACGTCAAGGCCCTGGATGGCCCCAGCGGCACCGAAGTCGACTTCACCGACCTGCACGCCTGGTGCGAGGTCTACCTGCCCGGCGCCGGCTGGATCGGCCTGGACCCCACCTCGGGCCTGCTGGCCGGAGAAGGCCACATTCCGCTGGCCTGCACACCCCAACCCTCGGGGGCGGCGCCCGTTGAAGGTGCAGTGGACAAGTGCGAGGTCGAATTCAGCCACCACATGGAAGTCACGCGCATCTACGAATCGCCGCGCGTCACCATGCCCTACACCGACGAACAATGGGCCCGCGTGCTGGCCCTGGGCGAAGCGGTGGATGCCGAACTGGTGGCCGGCGACGTGCGCCTGACCCAAGGCGGTGAGCCCACCTATGTGGCCACCGACGACCGCGAAGGCGCCGAATGGAACACCGACGCCTTGGGCCCCACCAAGCGCGCCTACGCCACCGAACTGGTGCACAAGCTGCGTGACGAATACGGCCAGGGGGGCTTCCTGCACTTCGGCCAGGGCAAGTGGTATCCCGGCGAGCAATTGCCGCGCTGGGCCCTGTCGATCTGCTGGCGCGCCGACGGCCAGCCGGTCTGGAACAACCCGGCCCTGTTCGCCGACGAGCGCGTCACCGCCCACTACACCGCCGCCGACGCCCAGCGCTTCACCAGCACCCTGGCCGGCAAGCTGGGCATGACCGACCAATACATCGAAGCGGGCTACGAAGACACCTGGTACTACCTGTGGCGCGAGCGCCGCCTGCCGGTCAACGTCGACCCCTTCAACTCCAAGCTCGACGACGAGATGGAGCGCGTGCGCCTGCGCCGCGTGTTCGACCAGAAGCTCGACTCGGTGGTGGGCTATGTGCTGCCCCTCGATGTGAACCCCGACGCCGACAACCCGGCCATGGTCGGCCCCCGCTGGCAGACCGGGCCCTGGTTCTTCCGCGACGAACGCATGTACCTGATCCCGGGCGACTCGCCCATGGGCTACCGCCTGCCGCTGGACTCGCTGCCCTGGGTCAGCAGCGCCGAGTACCCCTACATGGTCGAAACCGACCCGATGGCCCCGCGCTCGGCCCTGCCGGCCGCCCAGGCCCTGCACAGCCGCTACGCCAGCGGCAGCACCGATCTGCGTGGCGTGCCCTACCTCGCCGGCACGGCCAGCCCGGGCGAAGCCCAGCGCCGCGCCCAGGGCCTCGGTAGCGGCCAGGTGGGCCAGAACGGCCAGGGCGACGGCGACGCCGCCACCCAGCCCGGGCAACCCCAGCCCGGCCGCTGGACGATGGCGCCGGCACGCGGCACCTCGGCCCACTGGATCACCCGCACCGCGCTGTGCGTCGAAGCCCGCAACCCGGCACGCGCCAACGGGCCCAAGGTCGAGGCCGCCAGCGTCAACTCCAGCCTGCTGTACGTCTTCATGCCCCCGCTGGCGCGGCTGGAGGACTACCTGGACCTGCTGGCCGCCATCGAGGCCACGGCCGAGCAACTGGGCGTGCAGATCGTGCTGGAAGGCTACCCGCCGCCGCGCGACCCGCGCCTGAAGCTGCTGCAGGTCACCCCCGACCCGGGCGTGATCGAGGTCAACATCCACCCGGCGCACAACTGGAAGCAATTGGTGCAGCACACCGAGTTCCTGTACCAGGCAGCCTTCGAGTCGCGCCTGACGGCCGAAAAGTTCATGACCGACGGCCGGCACACCGGCACCGGGGGTGGCAACCACTTTGTGCTGGGCGGGGCCACCCCGGCCGACAGCCCCTTCCTGCGCAAGCCTGAACTGCTGGCCAGCCTGATCCTGTACTGGCACAACCACCCCTCGCTGAGCTACCTGTTCTCGGGCATGTTCATCGGCCCGACCAGCCAGGCCCCGCGCGTGGACGAAGCCCGCAACGACCAGCTCTACGAACTCGAGATCGCGCTGCGCGAGATCGAGCGCAACCGCGAGCTGTACGGTCAGGACATGCCGCCCTGGCTGGTGGACCGCACGCTGCGCAACATCCTGGTCGATGTCACCGGCAACACCCACCGCAGCGAGTTCTGCATCGACAAGATGTACTCGCCCGACAGCAGCACCGGCCGCCTGGGCCTGCTGGAACTGCGGGCCTTCGAGATGCCGCCGCACGCCCGCATGAGCATTGCCCAGCAACTGCTGCTGCGCGCCCTGATCGCCCGCTTCTGGAAGCAGCCCTACAAGGCGCCCGTCACCCGCTGGGGCACCCAGTTGCACGACCGCTGGCTGCTGCCCACCTTTGTGCGGCAAGACTTCAACGACGTGATGGCCGAAATGCGCCAGGCCGGCTATGCGTTTGACGACGCCTGGTTTGCCCCGCACTTCGAGTTCCGCTTCCCGCTGGTGGGCAGCGTGCAGTCGATGGGCATCGAGCTGACCCTGCGCAACGCGCTGGAGCCCTGGCACGTGATGGGCGAAGAAGGCTCGGCCGGCGGCACGGTGCGTTACGTCGATTCGTCGCTGGAGCGCATCGAAGTGCATGTGAGCGGCTTCAACGATTCGCGCCATGTGGTCACCGTCAACGGCCGACCGCTGCCGCTGCAGCCCACCGGTGTCGAAGGCGAGTTTGTCGCCAGCGTGCGTTACAAGGCCTGGAATCCACCGTCGGCCCTGCACCCCAGCATCGGCGTGCATGCGCCCCTGGTGTTCGACATCGTCGACAGCTGGATGAAGCGCTCGGTGGGGGGCTGCCAATACCACGTGGCCCACCCGGGCGGACGCAATTACGTGACCTTCCCGGTGAACGCCTACGAGGCCGAAAGCCGCCGCCTATCGCGCTTCTTCCGCATGGGCCACACCCCGGGCACGCTGCAGGTGCCCGAAGCCACCGTGGGTGTGCCGGGCAGCCGTGAATTCCCCTTCACGCTGGACCTGCGGCGCTGAATTGCCCTGATGTTTCGTGAAATCGTCTTGCCTCAACCGCATGACGGTTTCATGACTTGCATCAGTTCAACAAGCCGCTCATGGGACAATACTTCCCGTGGAACCAAGCTCTCCCCCCTCGTCCGACCCCTCTGACACCCGCGCGCCCCTGCAGGCGGGTGATCTGGTGCTGCCCGCCACCAGCGGCCATTACGACGAATTGCGCGGGCAGGAAGCCCAGAGCGCCGAAGCGGGCGACGACGCCCCACCCGCCGGGTTCACCGGCCCCTGGAGCGACTTCTTCAAGCACCTGGGCAGCGAGGGCCTGGCCGACCTGGACCACCGAGAGGCCAGCCTCAAGCGCCAGATCCGGGACAACGGCGTCACCTACAACGTCTACGCCGACGCCTCAGGCCCGCAGCGGCCCTGGTCGCTGGACCTGTTCCCCCTGATCATCAGCCCCGAGAGCTGGCAACAGATCGAAGCCGGTGTGCTGCAGCGCGTGCGCGTGCTTGACCGCGTGATGGCCGATGTGTACGGGCCCCAGCACCTGCTGTCCAGCGGCCTGCTGCCGGCCGCACTGGTACAGGGCCACCCAGGCTACCTGCGCGCCATGAAGGGCGTGAAGCCCGTGGGCGGCAGCCACCTGCACATTGCCGCCTTCGACCTGGCGCGTGGCCCCGACGGCAACTGGTGGGTGGTGTCGCAGCGCACCCAGGCGCCCTCGGGCCTGGGCTACCTGCTGGAGAACCGCCTGGCCGTGTCGCGCCAGTTCCCCCAGGCCTTCGAGGCCATGCAGGTGCAGCGCCTGGCCGCCACCTACCGCGCGCTCATCGAAGGCCTGAAGGCCATGAGCCCGGCCGGTGCCGACTCGCACATCGCCTTGCTGACCCCGGGCCCCTACAACGAAACGTATTTTGAGCACGCCTACCTGGCGCGCTACCTGGGCCTGACCCTGGTCGAAGGCAGCGACCTGACCGTGCGCGACCAGCGCCTGTACCTCAAGACCCTGCAGGGCCTCAAGCCCGTGCATGGCCTGCTCAAGCGCCTGGACGACGAGTTCCTCGACCCGCTGGAGTTGCGCCCTGACTCCACCCTGGGCGTGCCCGGCCTGTTGCAGGCGATCCGTGCCGGCAACGTGCTGGTGGCCAACACACCGGGCTCGGCCTTCCTGGAGTCGCCAGCCCTGCTGGGCTTTCTGCCGGCCCTGGCGCGGCACCTGCTCAACGAAGAGTTGCTGCTGCCCGCCCTGCCCACCTGGTGGTGCGGCGAGCGCGCGGCCCTCGAAGATGCGCTGCCCCTGTTGGGCGAATCGGTGATCAAGCCCACCTACCCTGCCAGCGCCGGCCGGCACTGGTTCGAATCGGTCTCGGGCCCCACCCTGTCGCAGCGCCAGCTCGATGAATGGGCGGGCCGTATCCTGCGCCAAAGCGACGAGCACACCGTGCAGCAACGCCTGCCCCTGTCGCAGATCCCCGTGTGGCGACAGGTCAAGGGCGAGGGCCGGCTGGCCCGCCGCTCGGTGATGTTGCGCGTGTTCGCGGTGGCCGACGGCCCGGGCTCCTGGCGCGTGCTGCCGGGCGGCATGGCACGAATTGCCAGTGCCAATGCCGAGATCGCCTCGATGCAGCGCGGCGGCAGCAGTGCCGACGTGTGGGTGCAGACCGAAGGGCGCGTGGACAGCACCAGCCTGCTCAACCCCCACCCAGGTGTGGCCGCCGTGGTGCAGCGCAAGCGCCTGGTCACCAGCCGCGCGGCCGAGAACCTGTTCTGGCTGGGCCGTTACACCGAGCGCACCGAGAACACCTTGCGCCTGGCCCGCCTCACGCTGGCCTGCCTCAATGGCGACGACCAATCCGCCCAGCCCTTGCTGGCCTGGCTCAGCGACATGGCCGTGTTCGGCGGTCTGGTGCTGCCCAGTGTGCCGCCGGCCACCCAGGCCCGCCGGGTGTTCGAGCGCTCGTTGATCGACGGCCTGGACAAGACCAGCCACGCCAGCAGCGTGGGATTCAACCTGCGCGCCTTGCGGCATGCGGCCTCGGCGGTGCGCGAGCGGCTGTCGCAGGAGCACTGGAACGTCATCACGCAGGCCGAAGAAGAGTTCTTCCGCCGCTGCAAGTCGGCAGCCTCCAGCGGTGCCATGGGCTCGGCCGATGCCCTTCAAACCCTGGAGATCACCAGCGGCCACCTGGCGGCCATCACCGGGGGGCAGACCGACCGCATGACCCGCGACGACGGCTGGCGACTGCTGTCCATCGGGCGCCACATCGAACGCCTGGCCTTCCTGGCGTCCGCGCTGTCGCTGGGCCTCAAGGCCGGGGCCTTGCACGATGATGCGGGCTTCGAGGCCACCCTGGCCCTGTTCGACAGCACCATCACCTTCCATGCCCAGTTCCAGCAAAGCCGAGAACTGCCCGCCCTGCTCGATCTGCTGGTGATGGACCGCGACAACCCCCGCTCGCTGGCCTGGGTGGCCCAGACCCTGCGCGGCAGACTGGCCCGCCTGGCCGGCAGTGCACCGGGGCAGCTCAGCACCCTGTCGCTGCTGATCCCCAACCCCGATGTCTGGAGCCTGGAGCAGCTGTGTGGCGAGGAGGGCCGCCAGGAGCCCAGCGACACGCAGCCACCGCTGGCCGAACTGCTGGCCCTGTGCACCAGTGCGGCCTACAACATCTCTGACGAAATCAGCGCCCAGTACTTCACCCACTCGGGCGAAGCACGGCAAAGCCTGGGAGCCTGAAGCCATGCGACTCGGCATCACCCACGAGACCCGCTACGACTACACGCCCCAGGTTGAAACCGCCCAGCACATGGCGCACCTGAAGCCACTGCAGACGGCCACCCAGACCCTGGTCAGCCACCGGCTGGAGATCCTGCCCGAGGCCGCACAAACCAGCGAAACCCGTGACGTGTTCGGCAACGCCCGTGCCTTCTTCTCGCTGCAGACCGCCCACGACGAACTGTGCGTACTCGCCCACAGCGTGGTCGAGACCCGAGAGCCACCGCAGCCCCCTCTGGGGCCAGAGGGCAGCCTGCCCTGGGAGCAGGTGCGCGAACGCTTCCGCTACCGCGCCGGTGGCCGCTACGACCCGGCCGCCGAATTCGTGTTCCCGTCGGCCTATGTGCCGCGGCACGACGACTTCCTGGCCTACGCCCGTCCAAGCTTCGGGGCCGGCGTCAGCGTGCTCGATGGGGCCCAGTCGCTGATGCAGCGCATCTTCGAAGACTTCACCTACGCCTCCAACAGCACCGAGATCAACACCCCGGCCGTGGAGGCCCTGGCCCAGCGCAAGGGCGTGTGCCAGGACTTCGCGCACATCATGATTGCCTGCCTGCGCGGCCTGGGCCTGCCGGCCCGCTATGTGAGCGGCTACCTGCTGACCACGCCCCCCCCGGGCCAGCCCCGCCTGGTGGGCAGCGATGCCTCCCACGCCTGGGTGGCGGTGTACTCACCCGGCGAAGAGGGCGGGCTGGGCCAGTGGTTCGACTTCGACCCCACCAACAACCGCTCGCCGGGCGAAGACTACGTGACCCTGGCCATTGGCCGCGACTACGCCGACGTGTCGCCCATGCGCGGGGTGATCCATGGCGGGGCCAACCACCGTCTGAACGTGGCGGTGACGGTCGAGCCCTTGGAGCGTGCTTTCGATCTCACCTGAGCCCGAGGGTGATCGTCCGCACGTTCCTGAAAATTCAATCACTTCTTTTCAAGGCGCAGAAGGCCGGCTCACGGTGCGGCGGCGGCGGCAAGACGGCACAATGCGTCTTTCGGCTTCGGCCGGCCCGCCCAACCCTTTTCAGGACGCCTTTCCATGAGCATTTACGACAAGCTGCAAGCGCTGAACATCCAACTGCCGCCCGTGGCCGCCCCGGCTGCGGCCTATGTGCCCTTTGCGCAGACCGGCAATCTGGTCTTCCTCTCGGGCCACATCGCCAAGAAGGACGGCAAGCCCTGGGTCGGTCAGTTCGGCCGCAACATCGGCACGGAAGAGGGCAAGGCGGCCGCCCGTGCCGTGGCCATCGACCTGATGGGCACCCTGCACGCCGCCGTGGGCGATCTGAACAAGGTCAAGCGCATCGTCAAGGTGATGAGCCTGGTCAACTCCAGCCCCGACTTCACCGAACAGCACCTGGTCACCAATGGCGCCAGCGAACTGCTGGGCGAAGTGTTCGGCAGCGAGCGTGGCGCACATGCCCGCAGCGCTTTTGGCGTGGCCCAGATCCCGATGGGGGCCTGCGTCGAGATCGAACTGATTGCCGAGATCGAATAAGCGCAGATTCTGACGCGCACCCGACAAAAAGCCCGGCATCGCCGGGCTTTTTGTTTGGTGCTTTCAAGCAGGGAGTCCGTGTCCGCGACGGCCGCTCGACAGGGGCTCAAAAGCTTTCCCAATCATCCTGAGCACCGGCGGTCGGAGCCGACGCGATGCGGGGCGCAGCGGGCGCAGGGGCCTTCGCGATCTTGGCCGCCGACAAGGCCGGCGCAGGGGCCGATCGGGCCACGGGCTTGGCAGGCTGGGGCAGGGGCGCCCTGGCCGGCGCGCTTCGCAGCGGGGCCAGGCTGGCAGTTTGCCCGGCCACCTTGAAGGTGCCCACCACCTGGGCCAGTTGCTCGGCCTGTTCACGCAGGCTTTGTGCAGCGGCGGCGCTCTGTTCGACCAGGGCGGCGTTCTGCTGGGTCATCTGGTCCAGGCTGGCCACGGCCTGGTTGACGTTGGCGATGCCACCGCTTTGCTCGTTGGCCGCAGCCGTGATCTCGCCGATCATGTCGGTCACGCGGCGCACCGAACTCACGATGTCGCCCATGGTCTGACCCGCGTCGGTGACCAGGCGGGTGCCGTTTTCAACCCGCTCGACCGAGGCGCTGATCAGGGTCTTGATCTCACGGGCGGCTTCGGCGCTGCGCTGGGCGAGGCTGCGCACCTCGCCGGCCACCACGGCAAAGCCGCGACCCTGCTCGCCGGCGCGGGCGGCTTCGACAGCGGCATTCAGGGCCAGGATGTTGGTCTGGAAGGCAATCCCGTCGATCACGCCGATGATGTCGGCGATGCGCTTGCTGCTGGTCTGGATCTCGTCCATGGTGGACACCACCTGCTGCACCACGGCACCGCCTTTTTCCGCCACCAGCGAGGCGCTGGCTGCCAGGCTGCTGGCCTGCTGGGCCGACTGCGCGCTGTGCTGAACGGTGTTGGTCAGGTTGTCGAGCGCCGAGGCGCTTTGCTGCAGGTTGCTCGAGGTCTGCTCGGTGCGCATCGACAGATCGTTGTTGCCAGCGGCGATCTCGCTGCTGGCCAGGGCGATGCTGTCAGTGCTCTGGCGCACCCGTGACACCGTCTGGGCCAGCGACTGGCTCATGGCCACCAGAGAACGCAGCAACTCGCCGAATTCATCCTGCCGATCTGTCTCCAGCGTGGTGCTCAGGTCGCCTTCGGCAATGCGTGCCGCCAAGCGGTTGGCCTGGCTCAGAGGCTTCACGATGCTGCGGATCAGACCATAGGCCCCCCACAGGATGGCGATCACGATGAGGGCGATGCAAACCGCCGCCACCTTCACGGTCAGCAGACGGGCCTCGCCAATGCGCTGCTGGCCTTCCTGGGCATGCTGGTGCTGCAGTGTCACAAAAACGTTCAGGTCTTCCAGATAGGTGCCCAGTGCCGCCTTGTAGGGCCCATTGGCCAGCTCAACGGCTTCATTGGATTGGCCTGCAGCGCGCAGTTGCTGCCCTTTTTCGCGAAGCTCGATCACGGCCTTGCGGCTGCTGGCGATCTTGGTCATCTGCGCCTTGTCCGAAGGCTCATCGGCCATGGCCTCGATGGCTTTCTGCAACTCGCCGATCTGGGCCGTGGTGCTGGCAATCGCTTCTTTCAGAGCGCCTGCCAGCGCAGGATCGGCACTCAGCAAGATGGAATAGGTGCGTGCAGCATTGGCCTGGGTCAGACCGGCCCATCGCGTGGCCTTGTCGATGCGCGCCGCATTGGCCGCCGACTGCCGATCGCTCTCGGCCTGGACTGCCGCAGAGCGATAGGCCGAGAAGCCGATCACGCCCAGCAGGGCCGCGATGATCAGGGCCACCGCGAGCCACAACTTGGTGGCCATCTTCAAATTGGCAATCTTCATGTTCCGCTCCTCGGAGTCCGCTGTGCCGACCTTCCGGTGAGCATAGGCCCAAGAATCAAGCAGATGGCCATGCCAAGGTGAAGGTCGGGGTTTACACCTTGTTAACAGTGGTCATTGTAATCATATTTATCGAAATTTATTGATAAATACCAATTTCATTCGATTCTCGTGATCACTTCCGGTTTGAATCCCAGGTCGGCAGCCTTGCCCTTGCGGCCGCGCAACGCACGTGCATTGTTGAGTGAGCGGATCTCCAGGGTTTCGTCCCGGGCCTTGCCGCCGCGGCCGGTGCCGGCAATGCGGATGCTGCGGGTGTAGGCGGCGGCGCCGGCCAGCGTGTCTTTGGGCTCGAGGTCGATCAACATCAGGCCGCGGCCGCCCTTCTCCATGTTCTTGAGTTCGCCGATCTCGAAAGTCAGGATGCGGCCACCGGTGGAGGCACACACCACGTGGGTGGCGGGCAGCAAGGGGTGGCTGCCACTGCTGTGGGCCACGTGCGAGGGCTTGCACACGGTTTCGCCATCGCCCAGCGTGACAAAGGCCTTGCCGCTCTTGTTGCGCGACACCAGGTTCTCCAGCGTGGCCAGGAAGCCGTAGCCGCCTGAACTGCTCAGCAGCACCGTGGCCTGGGCCGGCCCGGCAAAGTAGTGGGCCGGCTGGGTGCCGGTTTCGAGCTCGATCAGGGTGGTGACGGGCTGGCCGTCGCCCCGCGCGCCCGGCAGGGTGGACACCGGCACCGAGTACACGCGCCCGTTGCTGCCCAGCACCACCAGCAGATCGACCGTGCGGCATTCGAAGGTGCCATACAGGCCGTCACCGGCCTTGAAGGCAAAGCTGCCGGGCTCATGGCCGTGGCCGTTGCGGGCACGCACCCAGCCCTTTTCCGACACCACCACGGTGACCGGCTCGTCGATCACCTTGACTTCGGCCACGGCGCGCTTCTCGGCCTGGATCAGGGTGCGGCGCGGGTCGGCAAACTGTTTGGCATCGGCTTCGATCTCCTTGATCATCAAGCGCTTGAGCGAGCCCGGGTTGGCCAGGATGTCTTCAAGCTTTTGCTGCTCGCCGCGCAACTCGGCCAACTCCTGCTCGATCTTGATGGCTTCCAGCCGGGCCAACTGGCGCAGGCGGATTTCAAGAATGTCTTCGGCCTGCCGGTCTGACAGATTGAAGCGGGCGATCAGCGCGGCCTTGGGCTCGTCGCTGTGGCGGATGATGGCGATCACCTCATCGATGTTGAGCAGCACAAGCTGCCGCCCCTCGAGGATGTGGATGCGGTCCAGCACCTTGTCCAGGCGGTATTGCGAACGGCGCTTGATGGTGCCCTGGCGGAACTCGAGCCACTCCTCGAACATCTGGCGCAGCGACTTCTGCACCGGACGGCCGTCCAGACCGATCATGGTCAGGTTGATCGGGGCGGTGGTCTCCAGGCTGGTGTGGGCCAACAGGCTGGTGATCAGCTCAGGCTGGCTGATCTTGCTGGTCTTGGGCTCGAACACCAGGCGCACCGGGGCGTCCTTGCTGGATTCGTCGCGCACCGCGTCCAGCACAGCCAGCACCGTGGCCTTGAGCTGGGTCTGCTCTTGCGTGAGGGCCTTCTTGCCAGCCTTGACCTTGGGGTTGGTCAACTCTTCGATCTCTTCGAGCACGCGTTGGCTGCTGACGCCCGGGGGCAGCTCGGTCACCACCAGTTGCCACTGAGCGCGCGCCAGGTCTTCGATCTTCCAGCGGGCCCGCACCTTGAGCGAGCCGCGGCCGCCGCGGTAGGCGTCGGCAATGTCGGCACTGCTGCTGATGATCTGGCCGCCGCCCGGGTAGTCGGGGCCGGGCACCAGGCTGAACAGCTCGGCTTCACTCAGCTGCGGGTTGCGGATCAAGGCCACGCAGGCGTCGGCCACCTCGCGCAGGTTGTGGCTGGGGATCTCGGTGGCCAGGCCCACGGCGATGCCGCTGGCCCCGTTGAGCAGGGCAAAAGGCAGGCGCGCCGGCAGGTGCGTGGGCTCCTGGGTCGAGCCGTCGTAGTTGGGGATGAAATCCACCGTGCCTTCGTCGATCTCGTCGAGCAGCAGGCTGGTGATCTTGGACAGGCGTGCTTCGGTGTAGCGCATGGCAGCGGCACCGTCGCCGTCGCGGCTGCCGAAGTTGCCCTGGCCGTCGATCAGCGGGTAGCGCTGGTTGAAATCCTGCGCCATGCGCACCAGGGCATCGTAGGCGGCCTGGTCACCATGGGGGTGGAAGCGGCCCAGCACATCACCCACCACGCGCGCGCACTTGACGGGCTTGGCTGCCGTGTTGCCACTGAAGCCCAGGCCCATGCGGTCCATCGAATACAGGATGCGGCGCTGCACAGGCTTTTGGCCATCGCACACATCGGGCAGGGCGCGGCCTTTGACCACGCTGAGGGCGTATTCCAGGTAGGCACGCTGGGCGTAGTTGGCCAGGCTCAGGCCGTCATCGCTCTCGCCGGAGGCTAAATCTAGGGTCGGTTGGTCACTCATGGGGTCTCGATGGCAGACGGTTGCGAGGGCGCGAACGACAACTCGTTCAGGCCCGGGGAAAGACGGGGTTCAATCATGTTGGCGCGGCCGATGGCGCCGCCGGGCACCGGCAGCCACTCCAGGCGGGGCCGCGCCTGGCTGCGCCGCTGCTCCAGCACCTGCGGCGGTGGCTTGAGCAGCGCATACAGCTGGGTCACGGTGCGCACATAGTTCTGGGTTTCACGGATGTTGGGCACCTGCTGCCCGGCGCGTTGCACCGCGCTGACACCCGCGTTGTAGGCGGCCAGGGCCAGCTCGAGGCGGTTGTCGAACAGGTCAAGCAGATGGCGCAGGTAGCGCGTTCCGGCCTGCAGGTTGATGCGCGGGTCGGTCAGTCGCTTTTCGATCGGTTGGCGAGCATCGCCCACCACACCGTACTGCTCGGCCGTCGGAGGCATCACCTGCATCAGGCCCACCGCTCCACGCGGCGACACCACGTTGGCGTCAAAGCCCGACTCGGTGGCGATCAACGCCTGCAACAGCTCGAAGTCGACGCGGTGCAACTGGGCGGCCTCACGCATCTGCAGCTTGACGCGCTTGTAGCCCGGCGACACCTCGAAAAAGGCCAGCAGCCGGGGCTGCAGCGTGGGCACGGCCACCGCACGCGGTGTGTCGGCCCGGGCCTGCTCGCCTTCTTGCGCGGCATTGCCCCGGTAGAAAAGCTCGTAGCGATCGTCCAGGCGCTCGGCCGCAAAATGCGGTGTGCCACGGGCGTCCACATAGCCCCACACCTCGGCACGGGCCGGCGCCAGCCAGCCGGCGGCCAGCCCCAGGGCGATCAGCAGCAGCCGGGCCAGACGGCGCGGCTCAGATGTCGATCTCGACCGCATCGCCATGCAGTTCCATGAGCTCACGACGCGCCGCGGCCTCGCCCTTGCCCATGAGCTTGGTGATCAGGCCCTCGGTGTCGGCAAAGCTCTGGTCGCCCAATTTGACCGGCAGCAGTCGGCGCGTGTCGGGGTTGAGCGTGGTGTCCCACAGCTGCTCGGCGTTCATCTCGCCCAGGCCCTTGAAGCGGCTGATGGTCCAGCTGCCTTCGCGCACGCCTTCCTTGCGCAGCTTGTCGAGGATGGAGGCCAGCTCGCCCTCGTCCAGGGCGTACACCTTGGAGGCCGGCTTCTTGCCCCGTGCCGGCGCATCGACGCGGAACAGCGGCGGGCGCGCCACGAACACGTGGCCGGTTTCAATGAGCTTCGGAAAATGGCGGAAGAACAAGGTCAGCAACAACACCTGGATGTGCGAGCCGTCCACGTCGGCGTCCGACAGGATGCACACCTTGCCGTAACGCAGGCCCGACAGATCGGGGCTGTCATTGGGGCCGTGCGGATCGACCCCGATGGCCACCGAGATGTCGTGGATTTCGGTGTTGGCAAACAGGCGATCGCGCTCGACCTCCCAGGTGTTGAGCACCTTGCCGCGCAGGGGCAGGATGGCCTGGCTCTCCTTGTCGCGGCCCATCTTGGCGCTGCCGCCGGCCGAGTCACCCTCGACCAGGAACACCTCGTTGTGACCGATGTCACGGCTTTCACAATCGGTCAGCTTGCCGGGCAGCACGGCCACACCCGAGCCCTTGCGCTTTTCCACCTTCTGGCCAGCGCGCTGGCGGGTCTGGGCGGCCTTGATGGCCAACTCGGCCAGTTTCTTGCCGTACTCGACGTGCTGGTTGAGCCACAGCTCCAGCGCCGGACGCACAAAGCTCGACACCAGGCGCACCGCATCGCGCGAGTTCAGGCGCTCCTTGATCTGGCCCTGGAACTGAGGGTCGAGCACCTTGGCGCTGAGCACATAGCTGGCCCGCGCAAACACGTCTTCGGGCAGCAGCTTGACGCCCTTGGGCAGCAGCGAATGCAGCTCGATGAAACTCTTGACGGCGTTGAACAGGCCGTCGCGCAGGCCGCTGTCGTGGGTGCCGCCATTGCTGGTGGGGATCAGGTTGACGTAGCTCTCGCGCACCGGCTGGCCTTCTTCGGTGAAGGCCACGGCCCAGGCCGCGCCCTCGCCGTCGGCAAAGCTGTCGTTGCTGCCGTCGGCAAAGCCCTCGCCTTCAAACAAGGGGATCACCGGGTCGGTGTTCAGCGTCTGCATCAAATAGTCGCGCAGGCCGCCCTTGTAGAGCCAGTTCTGGTTTTCCTTGGTCTTTTCGTTCACCAGCGTGACCGACACGCCGGGCATCAGGACCGCCTTGCTGCGCAGCAGGTGGGTCAGCTCGCCCATGGGCAGATTGGGTGATTCGAAGTACTTGGCATCGGGCCAGACCCGCACCGTGGTGCCCTGCTTGCGGTCGCCTTCAGCCGCACCGCCGGCCGTGCGGGTGACCAGGGGTTCGATCACGTCGCCAGCCGCAAACACCAGTTTGGCCACCTTGCCTTCGCGGTACGAGGTGGCTTCCAGGCGCACGGCCAGGGCGTTGGTGACACTCACCCCCACCCCGTGCAGGCCGCCCGAGAAGCTGTAGGCCCCGCCCTTGCCCTTGTCGAACTTGCCGCCCGCATGCAGGCGGGTGAAGACCAGTTCGATGACGGGGGCATTTTCCTCGGGGTGCAGGCCAAAGGGGATGCCCCGGCCATCATCCTCGACACTGACCGAGCCATCGGCATGCAAGGTGACCTTGATCTTCTTGCCGTGTCCGGCCAGGGCCTCGTCGGCGGCGTTGTCCAGCACTTCCTGAATGATGTGCAGCGGGTTGTCGGTGCGGGTGTACATGCCCGGCCGCTGCTTGACGGGTTCAAGCCCCTTCAGGACGCGGATCGAGCCTTCGGAATATTCGGTCGTAGGTTTGACTGCCATGGCGCGGATTGTAGTGTGCAGAGCAGACCAAACTGGATGTGCATACAGGGAGCAAGGCCGGCGCTTTGTCACGGTCCCCGGGGTGATCTGCAAGCAAACGTTGAATTGGCTACATTTCCAGCATGAGCTCACAACCCAAAAATCTATCGATGGCCCAGGTTCTGATCTGCGGAGCGGCCATCGTCACCCTGTCGATGGGCATCCGCCATGGCTTTGGCCTGTGGCTGCAGCCCATCACCCAGGACCAAGGCTGGCCGCGCCAGACCTTTGCCCTGGCGATCGCGATCCAGAACCTGTCCTGGGGACTGTGCGGCATCTTTGCCGGCATGGCCGCCGACCGCCTGGGGGCCTTCAAGGTCTTGCTGGGTGGGGCCCTGCTGTATGCACTGGGCCTGGCAGGCATGGCACTGTCGACCAGCCCCCTGGGTTTTGCCCTGACCACCGGGGTCTTGATCGGCGCCGCCCAGGCCGGCACCACCTATGCCGTGATCTACGGCGTGCTGGGCCGCCAGATCTCGGCCGAGAAACGGTCCTGGGCCATGGGCGTCGCCGCTGCGGCGGGCTCGTTCGGGCAGTTCCTGATGGTGCCAGTGGAAGGACAGCTGATTGCCCAGCTGGGCTGGAAGGAAGCCTTGTTGGCCCTGAGCCTGATGGTGTTGATGATCGTGCCCCTGGCCTTCGGCCTGCGTGAACCGGGCTTTCAGGGCGGCGCCCCCATCAAGCGCCAGCAGACGGTGGCTCAAGCCCTGGCTGAGGCCTTCAAGTACCCGAGCTTCCAGTTGCTGATGGCGGGCTATTTCGTCTGCGGTTTCCAGGTGGTGTTCATCGGGGTGCACATGCCCAGCTACCTGAAGGACAAGGGCCTGTCGCCCCAGGTGGCCAGCTATGCGCTGGCCCTGATCGGTCTGTTCAATGTGTTCGGCACCTACATTGCCGGCACCCTGGGCCAGCGCATGGCCAAGAAGAACATCCTGGCCTTCATCTACTTTGCGCGCGCCGTGGTGATCAGCATCTTTCTGCTGGTGCCGCTGTCGCCCGCCAGCGTGTATGTGTTCGCGGCCGTGATGGGCGCACTGTGGCTGTCCACCGTGCCGCCCACCAATGCCACCATCGCCCAGATCTTCGGCGTGCAACACCTGTCCATGCTGGGAGGCTTTGTCTTCTTCAGCCACCAGATCGGCTCCTTCATGGGGGTCTGGCTGGGCGGCTACCTGTACGACCGCACCGGCAGCTACGACATCGTCTGGTACCTGGCGATCGCCCTGGGCGTGTTCGCCGGCCTGGTCAACCTGCCGGTGCGCGAGGCGCCCATCCACCGCCCCCAGCACCCGATGGCAGCCTGAAACTGCGCCCATGCAAGCCCGACCGACCCGAGCCCCGACAAGGCGTGCCTGGCTGACCAGGGCGGCTCAAGCCTTGGCCGGGGTGATGATGGCCGGCGTGCTCGCGGCGGTGTTTGCCCTCTATGCTCAAGGTGATTTCTTATTGACACTCGCCAACCAGCTCTGGTCCTGTTTCTGAGTGCATCCGGTGGATGCCAGGCCCGGGCAACGCCAATGAATCAGAGGGAAAAGAGAGGGATAGGATGAAGACCATGGTTGTGACCGGTGCCTCCGATGGCATCGGGGCCGAAGTGGCAAGGCAGCTGGCGCGCCAGCATGGCCGGGGACTGGCCCTGGTGTTGGCCGCGCGCAGCGCCGCCAAACTCAACGAAGTGGCCCTGCAATGCGCCAGCCACGGTTGCGACACCCTGGTGGTGCGCACCGATGTCTCGGACGAGGAGGCCTGCCGGCACCTGATCGAAGCCACGGTGGCCCGCTTCGGCCGCCTGGATGTGCTGATCAACAACGCCGGCATGTCGGCCCACGCCCTGTTCGAAGACGTGGCCGACAACGATCTGCATTGGTATGAAGACCTCATGCGCATCAACCTCTGGGGCAGCGTGTGGTGCACGCATGCCGCCTTGCCGCATCTGAAAGCCACCCAGGGCAGCATCGTGGCGGTGTCCTCGCTGGCGGGCCTGGTGGGTGTGCCGGGCCGCACCGCCTACAGCGCCAGCAAGTTCGCCATGACCGGTTTCTTCGAGGCCTTGCGGGCCGAGCTGCGCCACAGCGGCGTCAGCGTCACCACCGCCTACCCCGGCGTGGTGGCCACCGACATCCGGGCCCGTGGTTACAACGCCCAGGGCAAGGCCGCCGGGCGCAGCGGCCTCAAGGAAGACAAGGCCATGACGGTCGAGGAATGCGCGCGACTGATCCTGCGCGGCCTGGCCCGGCGCGACCGAGAGGTGGTCATGAGCCTGCAGGGCAAGGTGGGGCGCTGGTTGCGCCTGCTGGCACCAGGCCTGGTCGAGAAGATGGCTCTCAAGGCCTTGCATGACGACGTCCGGCCGGGTCATTGAGCGATGACGTCGCCGCTGCCCCGCACCCTCCATGCCTCAGGGCAGGCGTCTGCCTGGGTGCAACGCTGGAGCCACCTGGTGGCGCCCGGTGGCCACGTGCTGGACGTGGCCTGCGGTAGCGGCCGCCATGCGCGCTGGTTTGCCGCCCGTGGACACCCGCTCTCCCTGGTGGACCACAACGCCGAGGCCCTTTCTGCCCTGACCGGGCTGGGCGAGGTAGTGTGCGCCGACATCGAAGCCGGTCCCTGGCCCTTCGCGGGCCGCGTGTTTGATGCCGTGGTGGTCACCCACTACCTGTGGCGCCCCCTGATGCCCACCCTGCTGGCCAGCCTGGCCCCGGGCGGCGTCCTGATTTACGAAACTTTTGCTCAAGGCAATGAGACCGTGGGCAAGCCGTCCCGGCCCGACTTTCTGCTGCAAAACGGCGAGCTGCTGCGCCATTGCGCCGAACTGCGGGTGGTGGCCTACGAGGACGGATTCCTGCCCGAGCCAGCCCGTTTCGTGCAGCGCATCGCGGCGATCCGCGAGGCAGGACAACCCGAAGCGGGTCTGCCGCGTTATGCGCTGAGCGCCCTGCCCTGAGGCCCCGCCACGCCCGGGGGCCCGGCAGCCTAGTTAGAATGCTCTTTTACCGTTTGAGACTGCGGACATGACCTCCCCAACCGGCCCTATTACAGGCAGCATCGTCGCCCTGGTGACTCCGATGCACGAAGACGGCAGCGTGGACTACCCCACGCTGCGCAAATTGATCGACTGGCACATCGCCGAAGGCACCGATTGCATCGGTGTGGTGGGCACCACGGGTGAATCACCGACGGTCAACGTCGAAGAGCACTGCGAGATCATTCGCGTGTCGGTGGAGCAAGCCGCCAAGCGCGTGCCCATCATGGCCGGCTGCGGCGCCAACTCGACGGCCGAGGCCATCGAACTGGCCAAGTTCGCCAAGGGCGTGGGTGCCGACTGCCAGCTGCAGGTCGTGCCCTACTACAACAAGCCGACCCAGGAAGGCCAGTACCGCCACTTCAAGGCGATTGCCGAAGCCGTGGGCGACCTGCCCACCGTGCTGTACAACGTGCCTGGCCGCAGCGTGGCCGACATGGCCCACGACACCGTGCTGCGTCTGGCCGAAGTGCCCGGCATCGTCGGCATCAAGGAAGCCACCGGCAACATCGAACGCGCCCAATGGCTGATTCGCGAAGTGCCCAAGGGCTTTGCCGTCTACTCGGGCGACGACCCGACCGCCGTGGCCCTGATGCTGTGCGGTGGCCAAGGCAACATCAGCGTGACCGCCAACGTGGCGCCGCGCCTGATGCACGAACTGTGCGTGGCCGCGATCGCCGGCGACGTGAAGCGCGCCATGGAGATTCAATTCAAGCTGATGCCGGTGCACAAGCACCTGTTCGTTGAAGCCAACCCCATCCCCGTCAAGTGGGCCATGAAGCGCATGGGTCTGTGCGGCGGCGCGATGCGCCTGCCCATGACCGAGCTGACACCGGCCAACGAGCCGGTGGTGGAAGCCGCCCTGCGCGCTGCCGGCCTGATCTGACCGCCGTCGACCGACACCCTATTCCTGCCTTGGAAGGACTTCCCGTGACCCCAACCACCCGACTGGGCCCTTGCAGCCTGCTCAGCCTGCTCAGCCTGTCTGTCGCCCTCAGCGCCTGCTCGTCGCTGGAGAGCGACAAGATCAACTACAAAAGTGCCACCAAGGCGCCCACGCTGGAAGTGCCTCCCGACCTGACCCAGCTGAGCGGCGACACCCGCTACGCCCTGGGCGGCGGCAGCAGCGTCTCGGCCACCGGCTTCCAGGCCGCCATGGGCAAGCAACCCGTGTCAGCCATCCAGACGGCGGCCAGCAGCCTGGGTGACGTGCGCGTGGAGCGCTCGGGCAACCAGCGCTGGCTGGTGGTGAAGCGCTCGGCCGACCAGCTCTGGACGCCGGTGCATGACTTCTGGGTGGAAAACGGCTTCAGTCTGGTGACCGAGGACTCGCGTCTGGGCATCATGGAAACCGACTGGGCCGAAAACCGCGCCAAACTGCCCCAGGACTGGATCCGCAACACCCTGGGCAAGGTGATCGACTCCTTGTACGACACGGGTGAGCGGGATCGCTTCCGCACCCGCCTGGAGCGGGCCGCCGACGGCAGCACCGAGATCTACATCAGCCACCGCGGCATGGTGGAAACCTACACCACCAACAACAAGGACACGGCCCAGACCGCCTGGCAGCCCCGCCCTGCCGACCCCGAGTTGGAAGCCGAGTTTCTGCGCCGCCTGATGGTCAAGCTCGGTGGTGGTACGGCTGAACAGGCCCGCGTCCAGACCGCTGCGGCAGCCCCCGCACCGCTGGCCCGCGCCGCCCAGGTCAACAACCTGCCGGTGGTGCAAATGGACGAAGGCTTCGAACGCGCCTGGCGCCGGGTCGGCCTGACCCTGGACCGCACCGGCTTCACGGTGGAAGACCGCGACCGCGCCAAGGGCCTTTACTTTGTGCGCTACATCGCGCCCAACCCCGACAAGAAGGAACCCAGCTTCATCGGCAAGCTGTTCAGCAGTTCGGACACCAGCACGGCACCGGTGAAGTACCAGATCGCCGTGCGCAGCGAAGGCAATGCCACCACCGTCTCGGTGCTGGATGCCAATGGCGCACCGGAAACCACCGGCACGGCACAGCGCATCGTGAAGGTGCTGGTCGACGATCTGAAATAAGACCCGCCGGCCCTCAGGTCGGGACGACAGCAGGGCAGGTCCAGGTGACCTGCCCTTTCTTTTGTCTGCTGCCCGAGGCCGGCGCCGGCGAAGCGCCTCAGCACCTTCATTTTCCCGATGCGATTCAAGAATCTGGCCAGCGGCAGCACGGGCAATGCCACCGTGGTGGAAGCCGGCGAGGGCAGCGACTGTCGCCGGCTGCTGGTGGACTGCGGGCTGGGCATACGCCAGTTGGAGGCCCGCCTGGCCCAGGCAGGCCTGCTCGCCAGTCAGTTGCACGGCATCTTCATCACCCACGAGCACTCCGACCACATCGGCTGTGCCCTCAGCCTGTCGGCCCGGCACCATGTGCCGGTCTGGATGAGCGAAGGCACCTGGCTGGCCCTGGGACAGCCCGACCTGGGAGATTGCCTGCGCCTGGCGCGTGATCAGCAGGTGATCGATTTCGGCAGCATGAGCCTGCACCCCTTCACCGTGCCGCACGATGCGCGCGAGCCCCTGCAACTGCGCTGTGAAGACGGCCAGTCGCGCCTGGGCCTGCTGACCGACCTGGGCCACATCACCCCGCACGTGCTGGCCCAGCTGGCCGATTGCCAGGCCTTGTACCTGGAGGCCAATCACGATGCCGAGATGCTGAGCCGGTCGCGCTACCCGGCCTTTCTCAAGCGGCGCATCAGCGGCCCCTGGGGCCACCTGGAAAACCAGGCCAGCGCCCAAGCCCTGGCCCAACTCAAGCACCCGGCACTGCGCCATGTGGTGGCCGCCCACCTGAGCGAGCAGAACAACCAGCCCAGCCTGGTGCGGCAGACGCTGGCCCAGGCCCTGGACTGGCCCGAAGAGGCCATCGGCATCGCCAGCCCGACACTCGGCTCGGATTGGTACAGCCTCTGACAGGAAACAGCCAACGACCGCCGGGCGGCCCCGTCAAAAAAGGACAGACGAAAAAAAGCCACCCGAAGGTGGCTTTTGAGAAGCAATGAGAAATTACTTCTTGGCGGCTGCGTCTTCAGCGGCCTTCTTGGCAGCGTCAGCAGCGGCGTCGGCAGCAGGAGCGGCCGGGGCAGCAGCAGCGGGAGCAGCAGCAGCGTCAGCAGCCGGGGCGGCCGGAGCAGCAGCAGGAGCCTCAGCCGGAGCGGGGGCAGCAGCGGGAGCCGGTGCCGGAGCAGGAGCCGGTTCTTCCTTCTTGCCACAAGCGGCGAGGGCGGCAGCAGCGATCAGGGTCGCCAAAACGAGCGATTTCTTCATTTCAAGTTTCCTTGTTGGACAGAGAGAATTCCGTTGCGTCAGACCATCCCTACGAACGGCTCTGACTGAGCGTGCGCTGCTTTAGCCGCGCTTTTTCACTCAAATTGAAATTATAGAAGGGAAACGTCAATCCCAACAAATACTGACAAGCGGAAATCAGTGGCCTTCTGTATCTGCGACGTAAAGTTGGGACTTCACTTCTGAGCAGGCAGCAATGCTTGAGAGCGTCCGCTGGCCCGCATGATATCCGCGCTCACAAGCCAAGTGTGGAGGCCGGGAAAGCCGGAGAGCTGCGACGCCAGCACTCATCCAGCACCTCACGCAGCGCCACCCGACGCTCAGGCGCCTGACTGCAGAGGCCAGTGCTGCGCTGAAGATCCAGACGCTGCAGGGCCCAGGCCGGGGTCCACAGGGCGCTGGGCCATTCGGAAACCGATCGGCTGCGGCAGGCCCGGGCCTCGATCAGGTGGTCCCAGGTCTGGCGCCAGTGCACAAAGCGGTGGTGACGCCGCCTGAGATCCTCATAGGACGCAGCCAGCAGCAGCATGCGTCGGCCGCCGCGTGACCAGGCCGACAGTGATTCGATCACGCTGCGCTCGCCCAACGGCCAGTCCTCGAAGTTCTCGTCACACAGGAACAGCTCGCGCCAGCCTTCACGGGCGGCCGCGACCAGGGCCTGGCGAATGCGCTCGGCAAAGGCCTCACGCCCTTCGAAACGACCTTCGAAGGGCCAGACCGTAACCTCCCCTGCAGGGGTTGCGCTCGGCTGGTCTGGGGCCTGATCACCCGTCATGAGACTCACATCCCGCTGGGCAGAGGATGCAGCCAGCCGGCCTCGCACCACTCGATCAACAGGTCGCGGGCCCCGGCACTCAGTCGGGCCACATCACGCCCGCCCAGCACACGGAGGCTCGCCAGTTGTCGCATCAGCGTGGCATCACGGCCGGCGGCACGGAAGCCCTCGCCGTTGATGAAGATGTGGCGCTCATCGTGCAGCATGCGGGTGCGGCGATCGAGGCGCACACCGGCCGACACATCCGCGTCGGTGCTGGCCGCCTCGAACCAGACTTGGGGCTTGGGGTCGGTGAGGGCTTCGCCAATCACGCGGGCCAGGGCGTCGGGGTCATTGAGCACGCGCTGCAGGGCATCGGCAGCGAATTCATGCAGGCCTTCCGGAATGGCCGCCGGATCGGCCACGGCGGGCTGACTGGCGTCACGGTACAGGCTCTCGCCGGCCAGATCGTCGGCATCTTCAGCCAGGCGCTGCAGGACCTCACGCGCCAGTTCGCCACGCTTGGGCGAGCGAAAGCCGATCGAGTAGGTCATGCACTCGCCCTCGGCGATGCCGTCGTGGGCATAGCGCGGCGGCAGGTAGAGCATGTCGCCGGGTTCCAGCACGTACTCCTCTTCGGGCTCGAAATTCGCCAGCACCTTGAGCGGCGTGTCGTCCCGCAGGCTCAGGTCGGTCTGGCGGCCGATGCGCCAACGGCGTTTGCCGTGGGCTTGCAGCAGGAACACGTCGTAACTGTCGAAGTGCGGTCCCACACCACCACCGTTGCTGGCGTAGCTGATCATCAGGTCGTCCAGCCGGGCGTCGGGCACAAAGCGGAAGCCCTGCATCAGGTGGTGCACAGCTTCATCGTGCAGGTCCACGCCCTGCACCAGCAAGGTCCAGTCAGGCTGGTTCAGGGCTGGCAGGCTGCGCCGGGCAAAAGGGCCGGAGCGCACATCCCAGCCCGGGTGGGTCTGGCGCACCAGGCGCGACTCCACTTCCTCGCGCGACGCCAGCTCGAACAGCTCGGCCCGATCCAGCAGGGGCTGGAAGCCCGGCACCGCCTGGCGAACCAGCAAAGGCTTGCGCTGCCAATGGCGCTTCATGAATTGCTGCGGGGTGAGGCCACCGAGCAGCGTGAGGGGTTTGGTGATGTCCATGGGAAAAAAAGCTCCGGTCGGGCCGGATGGTTGCTCCGAGTGGCGCGATTCTCCTACGGAACCGGCATGGCGTTCCGTGATGCGCCGCAAGGAAGGCCCATGACCAACTCAGCGGGCGGCAAACGCAAAGCCGCTGCCCAGGCGCTTGGCCTGGTACATGGCCTGGTCGGCCGCCAGCATCAATTCCTTCAACGCACGCCCGTCGCCGGGTGGCAGGGCCACCCCCACGCTGACACCGACCTGCACACGGGCCTCCCCCAACACCATGGGCAGCGAGACCGCCTGCACCAGACGCCGCGCCAAGGCCTCCAGCTGGTCCAGATCCAACACCTGGGCCAGCAGCAACACGAACTCGTCACCCCCCAGCCGAGCCACCACATCCGACTCCCGCACCGCACTGCGCAGACGCGCCGCCACCTCGACCAGCACCCGATCTCCCACCTCATGACCCAGGGTGTCGTTGATGGGTTTGAAGCGGTCCAGGTCGATCATCAGCACGGCCTGCTGCCCCGGACGGCCCAGCAAGCCTGCGGCGGCCTGCTCCAGACCATGGCGGTTGACCAGACCGGTCAGGGGGTCGGTCGCGGCCGCCTGGGCCATCTGCTCGGCATGGATGCGCAACTCGGCCCGCTGCATCTGCAGCTCGCGCACCCGGGCACTGAGGGCGAGTGCAAACACCACCGTCTCGGCGCACACACCGAACTGCATGCCATTGGCCAGCCAGAATGGCAGATTGAGCCAGCCCCGGCTGATGGCCACCGTGAGAAGCACAAAGGAAAACAGCACCAGGCGCCCCGCCAGGTACCAGAATGCCGGCTGAAACCCGCGCCGCCAACGCAAAAAGGCCAAGCCCGTGAACAGCACCACCCCCGCCACGGCAGAGGCTTCCAGGATGTTCTGCGCGACTTCCATCCAGCCCGCCACGCCGCAGGCCAGAATGGCCCCGGCACACGCCAGCAGCCCCGATTGGACAGCCGCCAGCCCAGGCCAGCGAGCCGGGGCCTCCTCGGCCAGGAACGCAGCCCCGAAGAGGCCACTGAAACCCACCCACAGGGCCGGGGCCAGCACGTAGCTGCGCTCGATCCACCACGGTGAATCAGGCCAGAGGTAGTGGGCCGTGTGGCCGTTGTAGGTGGCCAGGGTCAGAAATGCGGCCACACCGGTCATCACGTAGTACACCGTGCTGCGGTCACGCCAGCCCCGCACCAGGGCCAGGTTGTAGAGCACCAATGCCAGCAGCACCCCGTAACACAGGCCGTCGAACAACAGCTTCTGCGATCGGTCCGCCAGGTAGCGGGCCGTGTCCCAGATCTGCAGATTCAAGGTCTTGGCGGTGTTGGTCTGCACCCGCAGGTAAGCGGTATAGACCCCGGGTGCCGGCAGCCTGAGGCGTTGCGCATAACGCTCGCTGGCCAGCGGACGGGTGCCGTAGGGCTGGCTCAGGCCCGTGTAGACCGGGGGTGCCAGGGCCTCACCGGCCTCGTTGAAGGGGCCATGAAAGGCCAGGGCATGCATGGCCGTGCTCGGGAACAGGAGCAGCCAGTCGCCCTGCGCCTCCTGCTGCCGCACCTGCACGCGCAGCCAGAGCACCTGGTGGTCTCCCAGAGTGCGCAGCACCTCGCCGGGCTGGGTGAAGCCCTGCGAAGCCCGCACGGCCGCCAGATCGGCCTGGCCCGTCGGATCGACCAGCACCTGCACCTGACCGGCCAGTGTTTGCCCCTGTGGCTGGTTTTCCAACAGCAGCGGAGCGGCCAGGCTGGGCCAGGAGCCGGCCAGCAGCCACAGCAGGGCCATCGCATGGCGACCACGCGGGCCCAGCAGACACCCGAGCCCCGACAGAAAAGAAAAACCCTTGAACATGCACAGATCAGCTGGTGGAGGGAACGGCACGGCGTTGAAAGGTCGCGGCGGACGCTGGAGCGCCAGGCCGCACGCGACGCAGACCATGGTAGCGCTGCCTTGCGGCTGGCGTGCGAAACCCCCAGGCTCGGCACGCCTTGCGCGCCGCCAGCAGGCCCGTCGCATACACTCGGGCCCTCGACACCGGTCGCGCCCCCCTGCCCTGCAGCCCCTGCAAGGCCGGCGCCCCCGGCCCCGGGCCGCCCGCAACGAGCCCGCCCCAACCCCCTATCACCGCATCTATCAAGGCGGACGCCATGGAAATCACTGAACAATGCGTGGTCGCACTGACCTGGACCCTCACCGACACCCTGAACGAAGAACTCGACGTGCTCGACGAGCCGGTTGACTTTCTGGTGGGCGGTGACGATCTGCTGAAGAAAATCGAAGAAGTGCTGCAAGGCCATGAGCCCGGCGCCAGCGTCAAGCTGCAGATCGAACCCGAAGAAGGCTTTGGCGAGTACAACGAAAACCTGATCTTCCTGGAGCCGCGTTCGCTGTTCCCCAAAGAGCTGGAAGAAGGCATGACTTTCGACGGTGCCGCCCTGCCCGCCGGCTGCAACCCGGACGCCCCGCGCGATGCCCTCTACACCGTGACAGAGATCTACCCCGAGCATGTGGTGCTCGATGGCAACCACCCCTTGGCCGGTATCGCGATCCGCCTGCACCTGAAGGTGCACGCGGTGCGCGAGGCCACCGAAGAGGAAATCGGCAGCGGCACCGCGGGCACCGGCTTCTTCCGCGTGCAACCGATGGCGCCGGGCAACCAGCAACTGCACTGAGCCCCGCGTCAAAGCCCTCCCCAAAAAAGAAAGCCCGCGGCCAAACTGGCCACGGGCTTTTTTCATGCCTGCAGGGGGCGGCTCAACCCTTGCCGGTCGAGCCGTAGCCGCCCTCGCCACGCTGGGTGGGCGGGAATTCCGTCACCACGTTGAAGCTGGCCTGCAGCACCGGCACGATCACCAGCTGGGCGATGCGCTCCATGGGCTCGATGGTGAAGGCCACGTCGCTGCGGTTCCAGGCACTGACCATCAGTTGCCCCTGGTAATCGCTGTCGATGAGCCCCACCAGATTGCCCAGCACGATGCCGTGCTTGTGCCCCAGGCCCGAGCGCGGCAGGATCATGGCGGCATAGCCCGGGTCCTTGAGCCAGATGGCGATGCCCGTGGGCACCAGCTGCCAGGCGTTGGGGGCCAGGGTCAGTGGCTCGGTGAGGCAGGCGCGCAGGTCCAGGCCGGCGCTGCCCGGAGTGGCGTAGGCCGGAAGTTGGTCCGCCATGCGCGGATCGATGATCTTGACGTCGATGTTCATTGGGTAAATTCAACAGGCCTTGCGGCGGGAAATCTCGGCCACCAACTGGCGCGCCAGCGCCAGCTTGGAAGCCCGGGGCAGCTCCTGGACACCGTTCGCATCCACCAGCAGCAGTTGATTGTCGTCCTGCCCGAAGGCCGTGGGCCCGATGTTGCCCACCAGCAGCGGCACGCCCTTGCGCGCGCGCTTGGCCTGGGCATGGGCCACCAGGTCGTGGCTTTCGGCGGCAAACCCGACGCAATACAGGGCCCCACTGCGCGCCCGCTCACCCTGGGCCACGGTGTGCAGGATGTCGGGGTTCTCGACAAAGCTGAGCTGGGGCGTCTGGCCCGATCCGTCTTTCTTGATCTTCTGGTCGCTGGCACTGGCTGGACGCCAGTCGGCCACGGCCGCCGTGGCAATGAACACATCGGCCTGCTCGCTGGCCGGCACCGTGGCCGCCAGCATGTCGCGCGCCGACACCACGTTGAGGCGCCGCACCCCGCGCGGGGTGGGCAGGTGCACCGGGCCCGCAATCAGCGTGACCTCGGCCCCCGCCTCGCGGGCGGCTCGGGCAATGGCAAAGCCCATCTTGCCCGACGAATGGTTGGTGATGCCGCGCACCGGGTCGATGGCCTCGAAGGTGGGGCCTGCGGTGACCAGCACCCGCTGGCCGCGCAGCGTCTTGGGCTGGAAGAAGGCGATCACTTCTTCGGTGATCTCCAGCGCCTCGAGCATGCGCCCGTCACCGGTCTCGCCGCAGGCCTGATCGCCCCGCGCCACGCCCAGCAGCACAGCACCATCGGTCTGCAACTGGGCCAGATTGCGCTGCGTGGCCGGGTGGGCCCACATCTCACGGTTCATGGCCGGGGCCACCAGCAGGGGCACGCGCTCGATGGGGCGGGCCAGGCACAGCAGGCTCAGCAGCTCATCGGCACGGCCCTGCACCAGGCGGGCGATGAAGTCGGCGCTGCAGGGCGCCAGCACGATCGCATCGGCCTCGCGACTGAGGTTGATGTGGGGCATGTTGTTGGCCTCGCGGCCATCCCACTGCGAGGTGTAGACCGGCCGGCCCGACAGGGCCTGCATCGTGACGGGGGTGATGAACTGGCAGGCGGCCTCGGTCATCACGACCTGCACCGTGGCGCCCTGGCGGATCAGCTCGCGGCAGAGTTCGGCCGATTTGAAACAGGCCACCCCGCCGGTGAGGCCGAGCACAATGTGTTTTCCCTGGAGGTCCATGGTGACAAGGGCCCGGCTGAGCGGGCCCGGTTGGCAAAGAATGCGGCAATGTAGCAGACCGGCAGAGCCCTGCGGGTCACGCGGGCGGCTACGAAAAAGGCCACCCGGAGGTGGCCTGTCAGGCAGGGGGCGATGGCCGCAGCTTACTTGGCGGTGGGCATCACGAACTCGGCGCCCTTGCCGATGCTTTCGGGCCAGCGCTGCATCACGCTCTTTTGCTTGGTGTAGAAGCGCACGCCTTCTTCGCCGTAGGCGTGCATGTCGCCGAACAGGCTCTTCTTCCAGCCGCCAAAGCCGTGCCAGGCCATGGGCACCGGGATCGGCACGTTGATGCCGACCATGCCCACCTGGATGCGGCGGCTGAACTCACGTGCCACGTTGCCGTCGCGGGTGAAGCAGCTCACGCCGTTGCCGAACTCGTGGTCGTTGATCAGCTTCACGGCTTCGGCAAAGTCCTTGGTGCGCACGCACGAGAGCACGGGGCCGAAGATTTCTTCCTTGTAGATCTTCATCTCGGGCGTGACATGGTCAAACAAGGTGCCGCCCAGCCAGAAGCCCTTGTCGCAGCCGGGGCCGGCGCTCTTGCCGTCGAAGTTGCGGCCATCCAGCAGCAGTTGGGCACCTTCCTTCACGCCGGCATCGATGTAGCCGCTGATGCGGGCATGGGCCGCGCCGGTCACGATGGGGCCCATCTCGGCGTCCAGGTTCATGCCGTCGAGCACCTTCAGGCTCTTGGCCCGTTCCAGCAGCTTGGGGATGACCTTGTCGGCCACATCGCCCACCAGCACCGCCACCGAGATCGCCATGCAGCGCTCGCCTGCGGAGCCATAGCCGGCACCGATCAGGGCGTCGACCACCTGGTCGATGTCGGCATCGGGCATCACCACCATGTGGTTCTTGGCGCCGCCCAGGGCCTGCACGCGCTTGCCATGGTGGGCGCCGGTTTCGTAGATGTAGTTGGCAATCGGGGTGGAGCCCACAAACGACACGGCCTTGACATCGGGGTGCTCCAGCAGCGCATCGACGGCTTCCTTGTCACCCTGCACCACGTTGAACACGCCGTCCGGCAGGCCGGCCTGCTTGAGCAGATCGGCCATGAACAGGCTGGCGCTCGGGTCGGTCGGGCTGGGCTTGAGCACGAAGGTGTTGCCAGCGGCGATGGCCACCGGGAACATCCACATCGGCACCATCACCGGGAAGTTGAAGGGGGTGATGCCGGCCACCACACCCAGGGCCTGGCGCATCGTCCAGTTGTCGATGCCGGTGGACACCTGCTCGGTGTAGTCACCCTTGAGCAGTTGCGGAATGCCACAGGCGAACTCGATGATGTCGATGCCGCGGCTGACTTCGCCCTGGGCATCGGTGAAGACCTTGCCGTGCTCCAGCGTGATCATGCGGGCCAGGGTGTCCTTGTGCTGGTTGACCAGTTCGAGGAACTTGAACATCACGCGACCCCGGCGGATCGGCGGCATGTCGGACCAGGCCGGGAAGGCCGCCTGCGCGGCGGCCACGGCAGCGCTCACATCGGCCGTGCTGCCCAGCAGCACCTGGCGGGCCACTTCACCGGTGGCGGGGTTGTAGACCGGCTGACGGCGGGTGCTGACGCCTGCCGTGGCGGCGCCACCGATGTAATGACCGACGTCGGCGGAAGAAAGGGTCTGGCTCATGGTGCCTCGCTGTTGAAAGAGTGAAATTCAGAGCTGCAGTCTAGGCAGCCCCCCGGCCCCTGCCTAGCACCGGCCGCTGAACTCATTGTTCGAATTGATGAACAATATGGCCATGGACGACCAAATAATCCACACCCTCTGGGGTCATCTGCATTGGCTGGGGGTGCTGGCCCAGCAAGGCAGCTACACCGCCGCCGCCGCCCGGCTGGGCGTGAGCAAGGCCGCCATGAGCCAACGCGTGTCAGAGCTGGAAAAGCTTGCCGGCGTGCCCCTGGTGCAGCGCACCACCCGCAGCGTGCGACTGACCGAGGCCGGCCAGCGCCTGGTGGACGACACCAAAGCCCCCTTCGACGCCATTGCCCACAGCTTTGCCAGCGTGCGCGATCTGGCCGGCACCCCGCGCGGGCTGCTGCGCCTGACCGCTCCCGTGGCCCTGGCCCGCCAGCAACTGGTGCCCCGCCTGGCCACCTTCTTGCAGCAGTACCCCGAGGTGCGGCTGGAGCTGGACATGTCGGACCGCATGGCCTCGCTGGCCATGGAAGGGCTGGACCTGGCCATCCGCCACAGCGACCACGTGCCCGAAACCCACGTCGCCTGGAACCTCTGCCCCACCCGCTCGGTGCTGGTGGCCAGCCCCGCCTACCTGGCCCGGCGCGGCACGCCCAGCCACCCGGAAGACCTGCGCCAGCACGACTGCCTGCACTACCCGCGCCGTGGCGACACACCCACCTGGACCTTCGAAACACCCAGCCCAGAAAACCCCTCTGGTGCGCCAGGTCTGCCAGGCGAACGGGTCACCGTGCCAGTGGCGGGCCCCCTGGCCGCCAACAACAGCGAGGCCCTGCGCGACGCCGCGCTGGCCGGCATCGGCATCGCCCTGCTGCCCGACTTCAGCGCCCAGGCCGGCCTGCGCGACGGCCAACTGGTGCAGGTGCTGGCCCACTGGGCCAATGCGGGCCCGTTTGCCAAGCAGCTCTATGCGATTCGCCCCTATTCGGCCCACGTGCCCAGGGCCGTCAGCGCCCTGGTGCAGCACCTGCGACAATCGCTGGCTGGCGGGTTTGCGCTGCAGACCCCAGCCAAGTCACCCCTGCTGCATGAAGGTGTCGCACCGGCGGCACCTTTATAATCTCCGTTTACCACCTCCCGGGACAACTGCTCCCGACCCCCCGACATGACCAAATTTGTCTTCGTCACCGGCGGTGTGGTGTCTTCCCTGGGCAAGGGAATCGCCTCAGCCTCCCTCGCCGCGATCCTCGAATCGCGAGGCCTCAAAGTCACTCTCATCAAGCTCGACCCGTACATCAACGTCGATCCGGGCACGATGTCGCCGTTCCAGCACGGCGAAGTGTTCGTGACCGATGACGGCGCCGAGACCGACCTCGACCTGGGCCACTACGAGCGCTTCATCGAAACGCGCATGAACAAGGCCAACAACTTCACCACCGGCCGGATCTACCAGTCGGTGCTGGAGAAAGAACGCCGCGGCGACTACCTGGGCAAGACCGTGCAGGTGATCCCGCACATCACCAACGAGATCCAGGAATACGTCAAGCGCGGCGCCGGCATCGGCACCCCGGATGAGGTCGACGTGGCCATCGTCGAGATCGGCGGCACCGTGGGCGACATCGAGTCGCTGCCCTTCCTGGAAGCCGCACGCCAGATGAGCCTGCGCATGGGCCCGAACAACGCGGCCTTCGTGCACCTGACCTATGTGCCCTGGATCGCCGCCGCAGGCGAGCTCAAGACCAAGCCGACCCAGCACACCGTGCAGAAGCTGCGCGAAATCGGTATCCAGGCCGACGCGCTGCTGTGCCGTGCCGACCGCCGCATCCCGGAAGACGAGCGCGCCAAGATCTCGTTGTTCACCAACGTGCCCGAATGGGGCGTGATCTCCATGTGGGACGTGAACACCATCTACAAGGTGCCGCGCATGCTGCACGAGCAGGGCCTGGACGGCCTGATCTGCGACAAGCTGCGCCTGAACACACCGCCGACCAAGCTCCAGCGCTGGGACGATCTGGTGTTCGAGACCGAAAACCCCAAGGGCGAAGTCAAGATCGCCATGGTGGGCAAGTACGTCGACCTGTCTGACAGCTACAAGTCGCTCAACGAAGCGCTGCGCCATGCGGGCATGAAGAACCATGTCGCGGTGAAGATCGACTATGTCGACTCCGAAACCATCACCCCGCAAGACGTGAAGCGCCTGGGCCAGTACGACGCCATCCTGGTGCCGGGCGGCTTTGGCAAGCGCGGTGTCGAAGGCAAGATCTGCGCGGCCCAGTACGCCCGCGAGCACAAGCTGCCCTACCTGGGCATCTGCCTGGGCATGCAGGTGGCCACCATCGAATACGCCCGCCACGTGGCCGGCCTGACCGATGCCAACAGCACCGAATTCGAACCCGACTCGCCCCACCCCGTGATCGCCCTGATCACCGAGTGGAAGGACGCCGACGGCACCATCAAGAAGCGCGACGAGAACTCCGACCTGGGCGGCACCATGCGCCTGGGCGCCCAGAGCTCTGATGTGACGCCAGGCACCCTGGCCCACAAGATCTACGGCGACGTGGTGACCGAGCGCCACCGCCACCGCTACGAAGCCAACGTCAACTACCTGGACCAGCTGCGCGACGCCGGCCTGGTGATCTCGGCGCTGACCCAGCGCGAGCACCTGACCGAAATCGTCGAGCTGCCGCAAAGCGTGCACCCCTGGTTCATGGGCGTGCAGTTCCACCCTGAGTTCAAATCCACCCCCTGGGACGGCCATCCGCTGTTCAACGCCTTCATCAAGGCGGCACTGGACCACAAGACTGCGGCCTGAACGGCCTGGGAAACACCATGAAACTCTGCGGCTTCGACATCGGTCTTGACCAACGCTTCTTCCTGATCGCCGGGCCCTGTGTGGTCGAGTCCGAGCAATTGCAGATGGACACCGCCGGCACGCTGAAGGAGATCACCTCGGCGCTCGGCATTCCCTTCATCTTCAAGAGCAGCTACGACAAGGCCAACCGCTCCTCGGGCACCAGTTTCCGGGGCCCGGGCATGGAGCGCGGCCTGGAGATCCTGGCCAAGGTGAAGAAAGAGCTGAACGTGCCCATCCTCACCGATGTGCACAGCGAGGCCGAGATCCCGGCCGTGGCCGCCGTGGTCGATGTGCTGCAGACGCCGGCCTTTCTGTGCCGGCAGACCGACTTCATCCGTGCCGTGGCCCAGTCGGGCAAGCCAGTGAACATCAAGAAGGGCCAGTTCCTCGCGCCCCACGACATGAAGAACGTGATCGACAAGGCCCGTGCCGCCGCCCGCGATGCCGGCCTGCCCGAAGACAGCTTCATGGCCTGCGAGCGCGGCGCCAGCTTCGGCTACAACAACCTAGTCAGCGACATGCGCAGCCTGGCCATCATGCGTGAGACCGGTGCCCCGGTGGTGTTCGACGCCACCCACAGCGTGCAGTTGCCCGGCGGCCAGGGCACCAGTTCGGGCGGCCAACGCGAAATGGTTCCGGTGCTGGCGCGTGCCGCCGTGGCGGTGGGCGTGGCCGGCCTGTTCATGGAAACCCACCCCAACCCCAGCGAAGCCCTGAGCGACGGCCCCAACGCCGTGCCGCTCAAGCGCATGAAGGCCTTGCTCGAGACCCTGCTCGCGTTGGATTTGGTCACCAAAAAGACCCCGTTCCTGGAGACCGATTTCACATGAGTGCGTACATCATTGCGAACGTCACGGTCACCAACCCCTCGCAGTACGACGAGTACCGCAAATGGTCCACCGCAGCCATGCAGGCCCACCAGGCCGAGGTGTGCGTGCGCGGTGGGAAAGTCGAGGTGTTGGAAGGTGATTGGGCGCCAGAACGCCTGGTCATCCTGAAGTTCGCGGATGTCGCTGCGGCCCGGGTCTTTTATGATTCGCCCGAATATGGGCAGGCCCGTGCGGCCCGCGAGGGCGCAGCCATCATGCGCATGATCGTGGTTGAAGGGGTCTGAGCACCCCGACTGCAGACCGTTTTTGTTTTGTATTGAAAGAAGACAACATGAGTGCAATCGTAGACATCGTCGGCCGTGAAGTCCTGGACAGCCGCGGCAACCCCACCGTCGAATGCGACGTCCTGCTCGAATCGGGCGTCATGGGCCGCGCCGCCGTGCCCTCGGGTGCCTCCACCGGCAGCCGTGAAGCCATCGAACTGCGCGACGGCGACAAGTCGCGCTACCTGGGCAAGGGCGTGCTCAAGGCCGTTGAACACATCAACACCGAGATCTCCGAGGCCGTGCTGGGCCTGGACGCCTCCGAGCAGGCCTTCCTGGACAAGACCCTGATCGACCTGGACGGCACCGACAACAAGAGCCGCCTGGGCGCCAACGCCATGCTGGCCGTGTCCATGGCCGTGGCCCGTGCCGCCGCCGAGGAATCGGGCCTGCCCCTGTACCGCTACTTCGGCGGCATGGGCGGCATGCAACTGCCGGTGCCGATGATGAACGTCATCAACGGTGGCGCGCACGCCAACAACAACCTCGATCTGCAAGAGCTGATGATCATCCCGGTGGGCGCCCCCACCTTCCGTGAAGCCGTGCGCTACGGTGCCGAGGTGTTCCACGCCCTCAAGAAGATCATCAACGACAAGGGCATGAGCACCGCCGTGGGCGACGAAGGCGGCTTTGCCCCCAGCGTGGCCAGCCATGAGGCCGCCATCCAGCTGATCCTGGAAGCCATCGACAAGGCGGGTTTCGTGGCCGGCGAACAGATCGCCCTGGGCCTGGACTGCGCCGCCAGCGAGTTCTACAAGGACGGCAAGTACCACCTCGAAGGCGAAGGCCTGGTGCTGTCGGCTGAAGAGTGGACCAACATCCTGGCCACCTGGTGCGACAAGTACCCCATCATCAGCATCGAAGACGGCATGGCCGAAGGCGACTGGGACGGCTGGAAGCACCTGACCGAACGCCTGGGCAAGAAGGTCCAGATCGTGGGTGACGACCTGTTCGTGACCAACACCAAGATCCTGAAGGAAGGCATCGACAAGGGCATCGCCAACTCGATCCTGATCAAGATCAACCAGATCGGCACCCTGACCGAAACCTTCCAGGCCATCGAAATGGCCAAGGTGGCCGGCTATACGGCCGTGATCTCGCACCGTTCGGGCGAAACCGAAGACTCGACCATTGCCGACATCGCGGTGGGCACCAACGCCGGCCAGATCAAGACCGGTTCGATGAGCCGCAGCGACCGCATCGCCAAGTACAACCAACTGCTGCGCATCGAAGAAGACCTGGGCGACATCGCCGTCTACCCGGGCCGTGCTGCCTTCTACAATCTGCGCTGAACCACCACTGCGCATGATGTGCTGATACCGCCATGGGCCTTCGCCTGCTTCCGCTGATCCTGCTGGCCATGTTGGGCCTGCTGCACGCCCAGCTCTGGCTGGGCCGCGGCAGCATTCCCAACGTCGCCAGCCTGCAGCAGAAGATCGACGAGCAACAGGCCCGCAATGCGGCGGCCCAGCGCATCAACGACCAGCTCGCCTCCGAGGTCAACGACCTCAAGGAGGGGCTGGCCATGGTCGAAGAACGTGCCCGCATCGAGCTGGGCATGGTCAAGCCCAACGAGATCTTCGTCCAGATCACCAAATAAGCGCCCAGCCTGCTGGCTGCGGCGCCTTTTCTTCATGGATGCCCTGTTCACCACCGCGTTTGAACTCTGGGGCGCCTCCACCAGCTGGCTCGAGGTCGTGGCGTTTGGCCTGGCACTGGCCATGGTGGCCTGCAATATCCGCGAAATCCACTGGGGCTGGCCGCTCGCCATGCTGAGCTCGGCCCTCTACCTGCTGCTGTTCTGGCGCAGTCGCCTGTACGGCGATGCCCTGCTGCAGGCCTTTTTTGCGGCGCTGGCCCTGTGGGGCTGGTCGCAATGGCTGCAAGGCGGCAAGGCACCGGATGGCAGCGCGCCCCGCCAGGCCTTGCGCATCAGTTCGCTGAGTGCACGCGGGCGCCTGGGCGTGGTGCTGGCCTGTGCTGCACTGTGGCCGCTGACCGGCTGGTTCCTGCAGCGCTACACCGACTCCGACGTGCCCTGGTGGGACGCCTTCCCGACCGCAGCCAGCCTGGTCGGCCAGGTGCTGCTGGGGCGCAAGCTGACCGAAAACTGGCTGGTGTGGCTGATCGTCAACCTGGTCTGCATCGGCCTGTTTGCCTACAAGGGCCTGTGGCTGACCACCGTGCTGTACGCCCTGTTCAGCGCTTTGAGCGTGGTGGGCTGGCGGGCCTGGAGACACCAGCAAGGGCAGCAACGCCAACGCCAGACAGCGCTCCAGGCTGCGAGTCAGACCCATGGCTGAAGCCGCGCTGCGCGTGGCCCTGCTGGGCGCTGAAAGCACCGGCAAGACCGCCCTGAGCCTGGCCCTGGGCCAGGCCTTGAACGACTGCGGCATCGCCTGCACCGTGGTGCCGGAGTACCTGCGCGAATGGTGCGAGCGCGAAGCCCGCACCCCCCGGCCCGAGGAGCAATCGGCCATCGCCCAGGAGCAGGCCCGCCGCATCATGGAGGCGGCCCGCCATACCGCTCTGGTGCTGGCCGACACCACCCCGCTGATGACGGCGGTGTACAGCGACCTGCTGTTCCAGGACACCCGCCTTTACGCTGACGCGGCGCGCCACCAGCAAGGCTATGCCCTGACCCTGCTGACCGGCCTGGACCTGCCCTGGGTGGCCGACGGCCTGCAGCGCGATGGCCCCCAGGTGCGTGAACCGGTGGACGCCCGGCTGCGACAGGCCCTGACCGAGCACAAGCTGCCCTACCAGGTGGTGTACGGCTCGGGCGAACGCCGCCTGCAAAACGCCTTGCTGCCCCTGACCCGACTGCCCAGGCTGCCTGGGCGCGACCGCCTGCTCGAACGCATCGCCAGCCTGCGCGACGAACAGGCGCTGAACCGCCCCTGGCGCTGCGAGCATTGCAGCGACGGCGCCTGCGAGCACAAGCTCTTCACAGGGCTGCTGCCACGCAGGGCCTGAAAAGAAAACGCCCCATCAAGGGGCGTTTTTTCACAGAACGCACCCATCGGGTGCCCTGCTTTTATTGCACCGTCTTGGTGCCAGGGGCCAGGTGGTGCTCGGTGCGCGTGAACAGCGTGGCCGCATCCACCGCGTCGAAGTGGTATTGCTGGCCGCAGAACTCACAGCCCACCTCGATCTGCCCTTGCTCGGCCAGGATGCTTTCGACCTCTTCGGTCCCCAGGCCACGGATCATCTGGCCCACGCGTTCACGGCTGCAGCTGCAAGCGAAACGCGGCGCGGTGTCCCCCTGCAGGGGCTCGAAGCGCACCACTTTCTCTTCCCAGAACAGGCGGCGCAGGATGGTGTCCACATCCAGCGTCAGCAGCTCCTCACGCTTGAGGCTGCCCGCCAGCAGGGCGATGCGGTTGTAGTGCTCGTTCAGACCGATCTCGTCTTCGTTGGCAGCCGAGCGCAGGCTGCCGGCCAGATTGCCCTCGCCTTCCAGCGGCAGGCGCTGGATCAGCAGGCCCGCGGCCACCTTGTCATCGGCCGCCAGCACCAGGCAGGTGTCGAGCTGCTCGCTTTGCAGCATGTAGTGCTCCAGCACCGAGCTGAGCTTTTCGAGCTTGTGGCCGTGGTCGTCAAACAAGGGCACCACGCCCTGGTAGGGCTGCTGCCCGGGGAACTTGTCCTTGGGGTCCAGGGTGATGGCGCAACGCCCCTTGTTGTGGACGTTGACCATCTCGCTCAGGCGCGCCTCTTCGGGCACCTCGCCGACCAGGGTGGCGGTCACGCGCAGACTGAGGTCGGGCTGGGCCTCGGCCACGGCCACACGCACGGGGCCGTCGCCGAACACCTGCAATACCAGCGCACCATTGAACTTGATGTTGGACTGCATGAGCACACTGGCCGCAGCCATCTCGCCCAGCAGCTCGCGCACCGGCACCGGGTAGGCCCCGGTGGCCGAGTTGGCGGCTCGCCGGGCCAGGACTTCGGTCCAGGCGTCCGTCAGGCGCACGATCATGCCGCGCACCGGCAGGCCATCAAAAAGAAATTTGTGAAGTTCAGACACGCAAAAAAATCCTGAAAATCGCCACCTCGAACAAGCCCGGGGGCTCAGTCGATGCGGCGCAGACCCGCCTTGAAACGGCGGGCGTTGTCGATGTAATGCTTCGCACTCTGGCGAAGCCCTTCAATCTGCTCGGGGCTGAGCTGGCGAATCGCCTTGGCCGGGCTGCCGATGATCATCGAACCGTCCGGAAACTCCTTGCCCTCGGTGACCAGCGAGCCAGCCCCCACCAGGCAGTTCTTGCCAATGCGCGCCCCATTGAGCACCACCGCACCGATGCCGATCAACGACTCGTCGCCGATGGTGCAGCCGTGCAGCATGACCTGATGGCCCACCGTCACGTGGCGCCCCACCACCAGCGGCTTGCCGATATCGGCATGCAGCACGCTGGCGTCCTGGATGTTCGAGCCCTCGCCGATGGTGATGGATTCGGTGTCCCCCCGCACCACCGTGCCAAACCAGACGCTGGCGTCCTGCCCCACGCTGACCCGGCCCATCACCTGGGCGCTGTCTGCAATCCAGGCCGATTCGGCCACTTCCGGGGTCACCCCGTCGAGTTCATACACTGCCATTCATTGTCTCCAGTGGGTCCATTTGGGGCCGCTTTGTCGGCCATCAAGAGCCGGGCATGCCCAGCCGCGCAGCCTAGAATTGTAGAGATGGAGCTACGTCAACGTGCATTGGAGGTCTTGTGCCTCACCGATCCTGCCCAAAAAGTGGCTGCCACCGTGGCCTTGCACGAGCAGGCCCCTGCGCTGAACCTGGACCTGAAGGCCCGGCTGCGCCCGCCCGCAGACGCCTGTCTGCCCGGTCACCCCGAGCGCCCGCCCCTGGTCAAGCACACCGAAGTCGTCAAACGCTCGCCCAGCACCGTGGAAGGTCGGGCCGCGCTGCTGCACTCGATTGCCCACATCGAATTCAATGCCATCAACCTGGCGCTCGATGCGGTCTGGCGCTTTGCCGACATGCCGCCGGCCTTCTACACCGACTGGCTGAGGGTGGCGCGCGAGGAGGCCTATCACTTCGAACTGCTGCGCGGGCAATTGCGCGCCATGCCCCACAACGGGCAGCCCTGGGACTACGGCGACTTTCCGGCCCACCAGGGACTGTGGTCCATGTGTGAGCGCACCGCCGACGACATCGTGGCCCGCATGGCCCTGGTGCCCCGCACCATGGAAGCCCGGGGCCTGGACGCCACCCCCCTGATTCAGACCAAGCTGAGGCGCATCGGCACCCCCGATGCCCTGGAGGCCGTGGCCGTGCTGGACATCATCCTGCGCGACGAAGTCGGCCACGTGGCCATCGGCAACCATTGGTACCGCTGGCTCTGCGAGCGCCAGGGGCTGGACCCGGTCGCCCTCTACCCGGAACTGACAAGACGCCACGAGGCCCCGCGCATGCGCCCCCCCTTCAACGACCAGGCACGGCGCGCGGCAGGGTTCACGGAAATCGAGATGGAATGGCTGCAAAGCGGATAAACCGCTGAGCGGAATTCCTTTTAGGGACCTTCAACCTCCGTTCATCCCTAAAATAGCGGCCGTGAAAGGCTTCCCAACATGACTGCTGTACGTCCGAACACTGCCTCCCCCGCTGGCGTGCCCCCCTCCGCGGCAAACGGACAAACCCAGGCGCCCATGATTGCCCGTCAGGCCATTGTTGACGCCTCCCACAACGTCGTGGGCTACGAGTTGTTCGACCGCAGCCAGGCCTCCGGTGACCACACTGCCGCCACGGACGTCTCACTGGTGTTCAACGCCTTGTCCCATGTGGGCGAAGAAGACCTGTTCGGCAAGCTGTTCCTGTTTGTCAACTGCACCCACGACAGCCTGGCCGGTGGCCACCTGGATCTGGTCAACCCCGAACGCCTGGTGCTGGAGATCCCCCCGCTGGACGACACCAGCCCCCAGAACGTGGAGCACAGGCTGCCCATCCTGGCGCAATTGCGCCAACGGGGCTTTCGCCTGGCCTTCGGCCAGTACGTGCTGGAGCCGGCCTACGCGCTGTGGCGTCCGCTGGCGACGTTCGTCAAGCTCGATCTGGCCTTGATTGTCAACAGCGATCTGAAAGAGGTGGTCAAGACCGCCCGCCGCAGCACCGATGCCGCCCTGATTGCCGAAAAGGTCGAGACGGCCGAGCAATATGACCGCATCTCCAGCCTGGGCGTGCAGCTGTTCCAGGGGTACTGGTTTGCACGTCCCACCCTGGTCAAGACCCGCATGGTGTCGCCGTCGCAGGCGCACATCCTGCAGTTGCTCAAGCTGGTGCGCAACCAGGCCAGCACCGATGAGATCGAGGAAGTGCTGAAGAAGGATGCGGGCCTGGCCTTCAACCTGCTGCGCCTGATCAACTCGGCCGGTTTCGGCTATGCACGCGAAGTCACCTCGTTCCGCCAGGCCGTGATGCTGTTGGGCCTCAAGAAGCTGTTCCGCTGGGCCGCCCTGCTGCTCACCGCCACCCGTGCCGGCAACTCGCCGGCCACCATCGGCAACATGGCCGTGGTGCGCGGGCGGCTGATGGAATTGCTGGCCGAACAGGCCCTGAGCCCCGAAGACGCCGACAATGCCTTTGTGGTGGGTATCTTCTCGCTGCTGGACGTGATGCTGGGCGTGCCTCTGGAACAGGCCCTGGAAACGCTCACCCTGCCGCAGACGGTGATGGACGTGCTGTTGCGCAGGCAAGGCCCCTACGCCCCCCTGCTGGAGCTGGCAGAGGCCTGTGAGCTGGGCGACGAAGTACGCTTCAACCAGGCTTGTCAGGCTTTGCAGCTCAGCGGCCAGCAAGCCAACTGGGCGCATTTGCAGGCCCTGGCCTGGGCCGATCAGATGGTCAACGAGGCCTGACCGGTCGGCCCGGCGACACTGGCCCGACACAGATCCAAGAAAAGCAGGAAGGAAACCCCATGAGTTCCAATGTGGCCCCCCCCGGAGACAGTGCCCTGTCTCCGCTGGACAGAATTGCTGACAACGCGGCCGCCAACCCCGCCGAGGACGAAAACGCCTCGGTGATCGCCCGCCAGGCCATTGTCGATGAACACCGTGCCGTGTACGGCTACGAGCTGTTTGACCGCTCCACCCGGGGTGCCAGCCACACTGCAGCCAGCGACGCGGCCTTGCTGTTCAACGCTTTGTCCTATGCCGGCACAGAAGCCCTGGTGGGCAAGAAGACGGTGTTCATCAACTGCACCCACGACAGTCTGGCCGGGGGCCACCTGGAGTTGATCAGCCCCGAAAAGGTGGTGCTGGAAGTGCCGCCCATGCCCACCGACGACGTGGAGCTGATCGAGCAGCGGGCCTTGATCCTGAAAGACCTGCGCGAGCGCGGTTTCCGGCTGGCCTTCCCGCACATGATGCTGCGCCGGGCCTATGCCTCGTGGTTGCCGCTGGCCTCGTTCATCAAGATCGAGATGAACACCCTGAAGCCCGAGCTGGCCGAGCCCCTGGTCAAGTTCGCCCGCGCCAACACCAAGGCCGAGATGATTGCCGAGAAGGTGGAAACGGCCGAACAGTTCGAGCGCATGGCCAAGCTGGGCGTGAAGCTGTTCCAGGGTTTCTGGTTCGCCAAGCCCTCGCTGGTGCAGGCCAAGACCGTGCGCCCCTCCCAGGCCACCATCATCCAGTTGATCAACCTGGTGCGCAAACAGGCCGATGCGGGCGAGATCGAGGACCTGCTCAAGAAAGACCCGACCCTGTCTTTCAACCTGCTGCGCTTCATCAATTCGGCCGGCTTCGGCTTGCAGGTCGAGGTCACCTCGTTCCGCCATGCCGTGATGATGCTGGGCATGAAAAAGCTGTTCCGCTGGGCAGCTCTGCTGCTCACCACCTCGAAAGATGGTGCGCCCCCCGCCGTGGGCACCACCGCCGTGGTGCGCGGTCGCCTGATGGAGCTGCTGGCGGCCGAACTGCTGCCGGCCGAGGAATGCGACAACGCCTTCATCGTGGGCGTGTTCTCGCTGCTCGACACCATGCTGGGCATCTCACTGGACAAGGCGCTCAACACGGTCTCGCTGCCGCAGAACGTGATCGATGCCTTGCTGAACAAGACCGGCGTGTTCTGGCCTTTCCTGGAGCTGACCATTGCTTGCGAGTCGGGTGACGACGCGGTGTTTGCCCGTGTGGCCACCGAGCTGCACCTGTCCAACCGCCAGGTCAACTGGGCCCACCTGCAGGCGCTGGACTGGGCCGAATCGCTCAACGACTGAGGCACTTTGCCCCGCCCTGGCGGGACGGGGACCTCACTCCGCCTTGATCCCGGCCTGCCGGATGATGCGGGCGTTGGCCTCCGACTCCTGGGCGATCAGGCGGGCGAAATCACTGGCCTTGCCCCCCGTGGGCAGGTTCTCGCTGGCCAACAACCGGCTGCGCACATCCGGCTGGGCCAGCACCCGGTTCACTTCGGCATTGAGGCGCTCCACCACCGCTGCCGGGGTGCGGGCCGGCGCCAGCAGCCCGAACTGCGAGGCGAGGTTGGCCGCCGGGTAGCCCAGCTCGGCCAATGTGGGCACCTTGGGCAGGGCCTCCAGGCGGCTGGCCGCACCCACCGCCAAAGGCTGCAGGCGCCCGCTCTTCACATGTTGCAGCACGGCCGCACTGGCATTGGTCGACAAGACCTCGAACTGGCCGCTCAAGGCGTCCGTCATCTGCTGTCCGCCGCCCTTGTAGGGCACATGGGTGATGTCGACCTGGGCTGCAACACGCAACTGCTCCAGCATGATGTGCCCCAACGAGGCCTGGCCGGCCGTGGCCCAGCGCACCTGGCCGGGCTGCTTGCGTGCCTGCGCCAGCAGCCCGGCAAAATCAGCCAGCCCTGACCCGGGCGTGGCCAGCAGCAGCACCGGCGAGGCCATCACATTCACCACCGGCACCAGGTCATGGGCCGGGTCATAGGGCAACTTGCCCAGGTGAGGGCTCAGGGTCAGCGGGCTGATGGCACTGAAGCCCAGCGTGTAGCCATCGGGGGCCGATTTGGCCACCGCATCCATGGCAATCGCCCCGCTCGCCCCAGCCTTGTTCTCGATCACCACAGGTTGACCCAGCGGCCCCTGCAGGCGCTCGGCCAGCAAGCGGGCCACCACATCGCTCACGCCGCCGGGTGGATAGGCCACCAGCAGGCGCACCGGGCGTGTGGGCCAGGCCGGGGTGGACTGCGCCTGGGCCCAGCAGGCGGCGGGCAACAGCCCCAGCGCAGGGGACAAGGCCAGAAATCGACGGCGTGAGGTCAGGGACATGAATACTCCAGAGCCAAAGGGGGGTGGGCAGGGCTGGTCGACATGGCCTCAGCCCCGCGGGTGATGTTGGGCATGCAACTGGCGCAGGCGCTCACGGGCCACATGGGTGTAGATGGTGGTGGTCGAGATGTCGGCATGCCCCAGCAGCATCTGCACGGCACGCAGATCGGCCCCATGGTTGAGCAGGTGGGTGGCAAACGCATGGCGCAGCGTGTGCGGCGACAGCGGCGAACGGATGCCCGCCCGCTCGGCGTTTTTGCGCACGATGACCCAGAACATGGCGCGGGTCATGCCCTGCCCGCGCTGGGTGACAAACAGGTCATCACTGAGCTGCCCGCCCAGGATGGCCGGGCGGGCCTGCGCCAGATAGGTCTGCAGCCAGTCGCGGGCCACTTCGCCAAAAGGCACCAGGCGCTCTTTGCCGCCCTTGCCCTGGGCCTTGAGCACGCCCTCGGCCAGGCCGACTTCATGCAGGTGCAGCCCCACCAGTTCGGACACCCGCAGGCCGCTGGCGTAGATGAGCTCCAGCATGGCCCGGTCGCGCAGGCCCAAGGGGGTGCTGGTGTCGGGCGCCGCCAGCAGAGCCTCGACCTGGGCCTCGCTGAGCGTCTTGGGCACGCGCAGGGGCTGGCGCGCGGCCTGCAGGCGCAGGGTCGGGTCCGCGGCGATGTGGCGCTCGCGCAGGGCCCAATGGAAATACCGGCGCAACACCGTCAGCCGCCGGTTGGAGGTGGTGATGCGGCTCTGATCGTGGCGTTGGGCAAAGTACTGCTGGATGTGCACCTCGCCAGCCCCATCCAGCGACAGCCCTTGCTGGGCCAGCGCGCCGGCAAACAGGGTCAGGTCACGCCGGTAAGCTGCCAGGGTGTTCTGCGACAGGCCGTCTTCCAGCCACAGGGCATCGATGAAGGTGTCGATCAGGCCCTGACTGACAGGGGTGGGAGCGGGCGTGGGCTGAGGCGGCTTGGGCATGAATGACGGCGGGCAGAGCTTGAACTATGCCACGCCCCTGGCGCAAAAAAGGCCGGGCGCTGCGGTGAGCGACCGGCCTGAAGCGGCTGTACGGGGCCGTTTCGGCTGTGAGGGCTGCACGGGCGCTGTGGCGACTGTGGCAACCCTGCCGGGGCCGGGGGCCCCAGGGCCTCAATCGAGGGTCAGCTTCTGCTGCTGCACCACGCGCTTGTAGACCTCGTACTCCGCCTTGATCTGATCGGCGAACTGCTCGGGCGTGTTGCCCACGATGATCGAGCCGGTGTCTTCGATGCGCTTGCGCACGGCCGGGTCTTCCAGGGCCTTGCGCACACCGGCGTTGATCTTGTCCACCACCTCCTTGGGCAGGCCCTTGGGGCCATAGATGCCGTAGTAGGCCATGCGGTTCACCGGCTCCAGCCCGACCTCCTTGAAGGTGGGCACGTTGGGCAGGGCCGCCAGACGCGTGGGGGCGGCCACCACGATGGGGATCAACCGGTTTTCGCGCACGAAGGGCATGGCCGAGGGCATGTTGTCGAAGATCATCGGCACCTGACCGGCCACGGTGTCGTTCAAGGCCGGGCCTGCGCCGCGGTAGGGGATGTGGGTGACGAACACGCCCGCCAGGTTCTTGTAGAGCTCCATCTGCAGGTGGCCGATGCCCCCGGTGCCGGAGGACGAATACGAGTACTTGCCCGGCGACTTTTTCACCTCGGCCAGGAAGCTCTTGTAGTCCTTGCCCGGGAAGCTCGGGTGCACCGCGAGCACATTCGGCGTGGCAGCCACATTGACGATCGGCGTGAAGTCGGTCAGCGGGTTGTACGGAATCTTGGGGTTGATGGCCGGGTTGGCGGCGGTGGTCGACACGGTGGCCACACCCAGGTTGTAGCCATCGGGCACGGCACGCGCCGTCTCGGTGGCCCCCACCACGCCACCGCCCCCCGCCTTGTTGATCACCACCACGGGCTGCCCCAGCACCTTGCCCAGCGGGTCGGCGATGGTGCGGGCGATGATGTCGGTCGTGCCGCCCGGCGCAAATGGAACGACCAACTGGATGGCCTTGGTCGGGTAAGACTGCGCCCACACGGCACCAGTCAATGTGCTCAGAGCCAGTGCAGCAATCCAGGTACGGCGGTGCATTTGAATTCTCCTAGTCAACCTTAAACGAGTGCGAGATCGTAACGTCTGGCCTGCCACTTCCCCTTGTGGAAAGCAGCTAGTGACAAACCCTGAGAGCAGGCTCGGCTGGTATTCTCGACCGGTGAACTACGCCCAACTGCTCTTCCCCGATTTTTCGTTGATTCTTTGCGGCTTTCTGTTGTGCCGATACACCGCACTGAACCGCGCCGTGTGGCAGCAGGTCGAGAGCCTGGTGTATTTTTTTCTGTTCCCGGTGCTGCTGTTTCACTCCATCGTGAAAAGCCCGCTGAACCTGGGCGAGGCCTCGTCACTGCTCATGGCCGGAGTGCTGACGGGCCTGTCTGGCATTGCACTGTCCTACGCCCTGCCCTACCTGCCGGTCATCGGGCGCCACATGCGCGGGCGCGAACACCCGGCCAGCGTGCAGGTGGCGTTCCGCTTCAACTCTTTTGTGGCCCTGGCCATTGCGGACCGGCTGGCAGGCCCCCAGGGCATGCTGCTGATCGCCGTGCTGATCGGGGTGTGCGTGCCGATCTACAACGTGGCGGCGGTCTGGCCCATGGCCCGCCACGCCAAGCGCGGGTTTCTGGGCGAGGTGCTGCGCAATCCCCTGGTGCTGGCCACGGCCAGCGGGCTGTTGGCCAACCTGGCAGGCTTCACGATGCCCGTCTGGCTGGACCCCACGGTCAGCCGCATCGGAGCCGCCTCTCTGGCGCTGGGGCTGATGTCGGCAGGCGCAGGCATGGAGATCGGCCAATTGGCCAAGGCCCGCACCCTGGCCGTGGCCGTGCTGGCCATCCGCCACCTGATCTCGCCACTGCTGGCCTGGGCCCTGGCCCGTGCCTTCGGGCTGGACACGGTACAGACCACCGTGCTGCTGGCGTTCTCAGCCCTGCCCACCGCTTCGACCTGCTACGTGCTGGCCGCCCGCATGGGTTACAACGGCCCCTACGTGGCCGGGCTGGTCACGCTCTCGACCCTGCTGGGCATCGTCAGCCTGCCCTTTGCGCTGGGGGTGTTGCGCTGAGCGCCCAATGCAGGTGCTCTGCAAGCACCTCATCGGCCCCCTCCAGATGGGCCGCCAGGGCTTGCTGCAGCCCCGTGGCCTCCTCACCCCCCAAGCCGCCATGCAGGGCGTTGCCAGCCGCAACCGCCAGGTTGCGCACCCAGCGCCAATGACCGATGCGCCGGATCGGGCTGCCCTCGGTGCGACGCAGAAACTCGCTCTCGGACCAGCCCAGCAAGTGCGCCAGCGTCTGCCCTGACAGACCGGCGCGCTCGTCGAAATCCGGCAGCGGCGAGCGCTGGGCAAACTTGTTCCAGGGGCACACCAGCTGGCAGTCGTCGCAACCGTAGATGCGGTTGCCGATCAAGGGGCGCAGGGCCGGCTCGATCGCGCCGTCGTGCTCGATGGTGAGGTAGGACACGCAGCGCCGCGCGTCCACCCGGTGCGCCGCCACGATGGCCTGGGTGGGGCAGGCCTGCACGCAGGCGCTGCACTGGCCGCAATGCGCGGTGACCGGATCGGTCGGCGGCAAGGCGATGTCCAGGTAGATCTCGCCCAGGAAGAACATCGAGCCGCCCTCGCGGTTCAGCACCAGGCTGTGCTTGCCGCGCCAGCCCTGGCCACTGCGGGCGGCCAGCTCGGCCTCCAGCACCGGGGCCGAATCGGTGAACACCCGGTGGCCCAGGGGCCCGATCTCGGCAGCCATGCGATCGGCCAGCTTTTGCAGCCGGCTGCGCAGCACCTTGTGGTAGTCGCGACCCCGGGCATACAGCGACACCACGGCCTCGGCAGGGCGCTGCAATCGGGCCAGTTCATGCTCGGTCCAGTCGGCGGGGGTGCTGGCGGGCAGATAATCCATGCGCGCAGTCAGCACGCTGACCGTGCCCGGCACCAGTTCGGCCGGCCGAGCCCGCTTGAGTCCATGCGCAGCCATGTAATTCATGCTGCCGTGGAACCCGGCGGCCAGCCAGGCCTCCAAGCCTGGCTCGGCACTCGCCAGATCGATGCCGGCAACGCCGATTTGAGAAAATCCCAACTCCCGGGCCCAGCCCTGGATGCGAGATACGAATGGATGGCCGTTGTTTTGCACCCCGGAATTGTAGGAACCCCGTTGCCCATGTCGCCCCACCCGTCTTCTGCCACGCTGATCTGGAGCCACGAAACCGATACCCAGGCCTTTGCCCGCCGCCTGGCTGCGCTGCCCGGCGTGCGCCAGGCCTTCATCGAACTGCAAGGCGATCTGGGGGCTGGCAAGACCACCTTTGTGCGCCATCTGCTGCGCGAGCTGGGGGTGCAGGGCCGCATCAAAAGCCCCACCTACGCCGTGGTCGAGCCCCATGAGGCCCGTCAGGGCCAGGAGGGCGAACAGGTGCTGCGCATCTGGCATTTTGATTTCTACCGTTTCAACGACCCCCGCGAATGGGAGGAAGCCGGCTTTCGCGACCTGTTCGCCAGCCCCGGCCTGAAGCTGGCCGAATGGCCCGACAAGGCCCAGGGCATGCTGCCCACGCCCGATCTGGTGTTGCAACTGCAGGTGCTGGGCCAGGACGGCCCGGTTGATCCAGCCCCGGACGACGACGAGAACGTCGACGCCGCCGAAGCCCCCGCCGCCGCCCGCCAGGTGGTGCTGACGGCAGCCACCCCGCTGGGCCAGACCTTGCTGGAGGCCTTGCGCGCATGAGCCAACGCCCAGACCTGAACGAGCCCTCTGAAGCCCCTCGGGTGCCCGCCCTGCTGCGCCGCCGCCAGGCCTTGCAGGCCGGTGGCGTGGTGCTGCTGATGGGGCTCAGCGAGCTGGCCTGGGGCGCCAGCATCGTGGCCGTGCGGGTATGGCCCGCGCCCGACTACACCCGGGTGACCATCGAATCGGACGGAGCGCTGGCCGCGCGTCAGACCTTTGTGGCCAACCCGCCGCGCCTGGCCGTGGACATCGACGGCATCGAGATGAACCCGGCCTTGCGGGAACTGGTGGCCAAGGTCAAGGCGGACGACCCCTTCATCAGCGGCATCCGGGTGGGGCAGTACGCCCCGGGCGTGGTCCGGCTGGTGATCGACCTCAAGCAGCCCGCGCTGCCCCAGGTCTTCACCCTGCCCCCCGTGGCCGCCTACCAGCACCGCCTGGTCTTTGACCTGTACCCCACCGTGGCGGCCGACCCCCTGGAGGCCCTGATCGCCGAGCGCCTGCAGGACAGCCGACAAACGCCACAGGCCCCCGCACCGGCCCACCCCGGCAGTCCCAACACGGCTGGCAAACCCGCAACACTGCCCGACCCCTTGGGTGATTTGATTGCACAGCGCAACCCTGCCGCCGCGTCAACGCCAGCCCCGGCGCCCACCCCGGGCCGCCCGGAGCTCAAGCCCAGCCCCAGCCTGAGCGGCGCGGGCACTGCCCACACCACGGCCCAGGCACCCAACAACGTGAGCCCGCCCGGTCCTCCGGTGCGCCCCAACAAACCTGCGGCGACCGAAAGCGCCGAGGCCCAGGCCACCGACCGCCTGATCATCATCGCGCTGGACCCGGGCCACGGCGGTGAAGACCCTGGGGCCACAGGCCCTTCGGGCACCCGCGAAAAAGACGTGGTGCTGAGCATTGCCCACCTGCTGCGCGAACGCATCAACGCCACCACGGTGAAGGGCAACCCGATGCGCGCCTTCATGACCCGCGATGCCGACTTCTTCGTGCCCCTGCATGTGCGGGTGGACAAGGCCCGGCGCGTGCAGGCCGATCTGTTCGTGAGCATCCACGCCGACGCCTTCATCACCCCGGCTGCCCGCGGCGCCAGCGTGTTCGCGCTGAGCCAGAGCGGCGCCTCCAGCGCGGCCGCGCGCTGGATGGCCGACAAGGAGAACCGGGCCGATCAGGTGGGCGGCCTGAACGTGAAGGTGCAAGACGCCACCGTGCAGCGCGCCCTGCTCGACATGAGCACCACCGCCCAGATCAACGACAGCCTGAAGCTGGGCACGGCCTTGCTTGGCGAAATCAGTGCCGTGGGGCGCCTGCACAAACCCAAGGTCGAGCAGGCCGGCTTTGCCGTGCTCAAGGCCCCGGACATTCCCAGCGTGCTGGTCGAGACGGCCTTCATCAGCAACCCCGAAGAAGAAGCCCGCCTGCGCAGCACCGAGTACCAGAACCAGTTGGCCGATGCGGTGATGCGCGGCATCGAGCGCTATTTTTCACGCAACCCACCGCTGGCACGCAACCGCAGTGCCTGAGGCCCGCACCATGGGGCACGGACGGTCCACAAAAGCCACTGATCCGGGCTTCACGACCGAAAAGCCCCGTTTTTGAAACATTTGGATGTACTTGAAACCCAGGAAACACATCCCTGCCGAGTTTCAAACAGATTGCGCAGGCTCAGGTTTGTAAAGTCCTGAACAGAGTCTTGGCGGATCCACCGCCCTGCCGACCCGTTCAAAGGAATCCCATGACAAATCGATCTCAAGCGGCCGCCACCAAGCCGGCCCGCCGTACTCCCGCCAAGCTGACCCTGCTCACCGTGCTGGCCCTGAGCCTGTCGCTGGGCGCCTGCGCCTCCCGCCCCACCCACCAACAGGTGGGCACGGTGGCCGGCGCCGTGGTGGGCGGCGCCACCGGCAGTGTGCTGTTCGGCAGCACCCTGGGCGTGGTGGCCGGTGCCGCAGCGGGCGCCCTGGCCGGCAACGAGCTCAGCAAAGGCCATCGCTGACGCAGGCGGACGCGGCCTGCAGCGAGGCAGCGTCTTGCAAGGAATCCTCAGGCCTGGGCCGCCCCACCGGAGCGGCGGCCCTTCCAGGCCCCCCACAGGGCCAGCAGGCCGGGCAGCAGGATCATGGCCCAGATGATCTTCTCGAAATGCTGCTTCACCCAGGGCAGGTTGCCGAACAGGTAGCCCAGGGCACACACCCCCACCACCCAGATCACGGCCCCCGCCACGTTGTAGGCCGTGAAACGGCGCCGGGTCATGGCCGCCACACCCGCCACAAAGGGGGCAAAGGTGCGGATGAAGGGCATGAAGCGCGCCAGGATCACCGTGATGCCCCCGAAGCGCTCGTAGAAGGCGTGGGCCTGGTTGAAGGCTTCGCGGTTGAAGAAGCGCGAGTTCTCCCACTGGAACACCCGCGGGCCGAAATACCGGCCGATCTGGTAGTTGCACTGGTCGCCCAGGATGGCGGCCACCACCAGCACCGCGCCGGCCAGTGGCAGGTTCAGCAAACCCGCCCCGCCCATGGCGCCGACGATGAAGAGCAGCGAGTCGCCCGGCAGAAAGGGCATGACCACCAGGCCGGTTTCGACGAACACGATGGCGAACAACAGCGCGTAGACCCACAAGCCATAGTTCTGTACGAAGAATTCGAGGTGTTTGTCGACGTGAACAATGAAGTCGATCAATGAGGCAATGATTTCCATGGGCATCCTTTGGCGCCAGATTATGAAGGCGCAAACCAGCAACTCCGTGACAAGCCCCGCTGAGCACCCATGGCTCACCGGGCCTCTAGAATCCCCGGGGTGAACACCGAGCACCTCCCTCCCTCCCTGCGCCGCCCCATCCGCGAGCTGCCCGATGAACTGATCAGCCAGATCGCTGCGGGGGAAGTGGTCGAACGCCCTGCCTCGGTGGTGCGCGAACTGGTGGACAACGCACTGGATGCGGGTGCCAGCCAGATCACCGTGCGCCTGCTGGCCGGCGGCGTGCGCCTGATCTCGGTCGAAGACAACGGCATCGGCATCCCGCCCGAAGAGCTGCCGGTGGCCCTGAAGCGCCATGCCACCAGCAAGATCAGCAATCTGCACGATCTGGAGTCGGTGGGCACCATGGGGTTTCGTGGCGAGGCCCTGGCGGCCATTGCCTCTGTGTCCGAGATGGCCGTGCTCTCGCGCACCGAAGGCCAGCCCAATGCCTTCATGCTGGACGCGCGCACCGGCGAGTTGAAGCCAGCGGCCCGCGCCACAGGCACCACGGTGGAGGTCAAAGAGCTGTTTTTCTCGACACCGGCACGGCGCAAGTTCCTGAAGACCGACGCCACCGAGCTGGCCCACTGTGTGGAATCGGTGCGCCGCCACGCGCTCGCCCGCCCCGAGGTGGGCTTTGCCATCTGGCATGAAGGCAAGCTGGTGGAGCAGTGGCGCGCCTGCCAGGGCCCCGAGGCGCATGACCGGCGACTGGCCGACGTGCTGGGCGAAGAGTTCCTGACCCAATCGGTGGCGGTGTATTTCAACGTGGGCCCGATCCGGGTGACGGGCCGGGCCGGGGTGCCGGACGCTTCGCGCTCCCGCGCCGATCACCAGTTCTGCTATGTGAACGGACGTTACGTCCGCGACAAAGTTCTGACCCATGCGGCCCGCAGCGCCTACGAGGACGTGCTGCACGGCCAGCGCCAGCCCGTGTATGCGCTGTCGCTCGAGATCGACCCCACCCGGGTCGACGTGAACGTGCACCCGACCAAGATCGAGGTGCGCTTCCGCGAGAGCCGCGAGGTGCACCAGGCGGTGCGCCATGCGGTCGAAAACGCCCTGGCGGCCCCGCGCGCCGCGCTGGCCGCCGCTGCCGCAGCCGCCGCCCAGCCCACCGAGCTGCCGGGCCTGCAGACGCAACCTGAACAGGCCTCCGGACTGGCCAGTGCGCCGACGCCCTTCAACGCACACTGGACCCAGGCCGGCATGGGCTTCCGGCCCGACCCGGTGGGCCACCGCGTGAACGACTTGGCCGCGCTGTGGCAACCCGGTTTGGCCCCTGCCAATGGGACCACACCGCCCCTGTGGGCCGAGGCGGCGGGGCAGCGTCCCCCCGCTCAAGGCGCAGGTGCCGACAACAGCGCCCCCTCGCCTTTCAACCAGGCCAGCCTGGCCGCGCAGCCCGTGCCCACGGCCTTGCCCGACACGCCAGACGATTGGCCGCTGGGGCGCGCGATCGCGCAGCTGCAGGGGGTGTACATCCTGGCGGAGAACGCCCACGGCCTGGTGATTGTCGACATGCATGCGGCCCATGAGCGCATCGTGTACGAACGCCTGAAGACCCAGATCGACGTGGCCCCGTTGGCCAGCCAGCCCCTGCTGATCCCGGCCACCTTCGCCGCCACGCCGCAAGAGGTGGCCACGGCCGAGGAATGTGCCGAGACCCTGGCCACGCTGGGCCTGGAGATCGTGCCTTTCTCGCCCAAGACGCTGGCCGTGCGGGCCGTGCCCAGCACGCTGGCCCAGGGCGATGCGGTGGAGCTGGCGCGCAGCGTGCTGGCCGAACTGGGCCAGCATGACGCCAGCACCGTGGTGCAGCGAGCGCGCAATGAACTGCTGGCCACCATGGCCTGCCATGGCGCGGTGCGTGCCAACCGCCGCCTGACCTTGGACGAGATGAACGGGCTGTTGCGCCAGATGGAAGAGACCGAGCGGTCCGACCAGTGCAACCACGGGCGCCCCACCTGGCGGCAACTGCCCATGCGCGAGCTCGACGCGCTGTTCCTGCGCGGCCGCTGAGCACGGCCAGCGTGCCTGGCCACAGCAACGGGGTCGGCACGCGGGCTACATTTGGTGACGAACGCTGGCCGACCTGCCCGCAAGATCATCCCCCCTGCCGGTTTGTGCGGCAGTCGAAGGGACCCTTGAATGAAGCACCACGATGCCGCCAGCTTTCTGCAACGGCTGAGCCGCCACAACCCCCACCAACCCGAGTACCTGCAGGCCGTCACCGAGGTGATGGAATGCCTGTGGCCATTTCTGCTGCGGCACCCGCGCTATGCGGAGCAGGCCCTGCTGGAGCGCCTGGTCGAGCCCGAGCGGGTGCTGATGTTCAGAGTCTGCTGGGTGGACGACCACGGCCAGGTGCAGGTCAACCGCGGCTACCGCATTCAGCACAGCATGGCCCTGGGGCCTTACAAGGGCGGGCTGCGCTTTCACCCCTCGGTGAACCTGTCGGTGCTGAAGTTCCTGGCCTTTGAGCAGACCTTCAAGAACGCCCTCACCACCCTGCCCATGGGGGGTGGCAAGGGCGGCTCCGACTTCGACCCCAAAGGGCGCAGCCCCGGCGAGGTGATGCGCTTTTGCCAGGCATTCATGAGCGAGCTGTACCGCCACATCGGCGCCGACACCGATGTGCCCGCCGGCGACATCGGCGTGGGCGGGCGCGAGGTGGGCTTCATGGCTGGCATGGTGAAAAAGCTGAGCAACCGCGCCGACTGCGTGTTCACCGGCAAGGGCCTGAGCTTTGGCGGCTCGCTGATGCGCCCCGAGGCCACAGGCTATGGCACGGTGTATTTTGCCGAGGAGATGCTCAACACCCGGGGGCGCTCGTTCGAGGGCCTGCGCGTCAGTGTGTCGGGCTCGGGCAATGTGGCGCAGTACGCGATCGAGAAGGCCATGGCGTTGGGCGCCACGGTGCTGACCGCCTCGGACTCGGGCGGCACGGTGATCGACGAGCAGGGCTTCACCCCCGAGAAGCTGGCCCTGCTCATGGAGGTCAAGAACCACCACCGTGGGCGCTTGAGCGATTACGCCGAGCGCATCGGGGCCCGCTTCGAGCCCGACACCCGCCCCTGGAAGGTGCCGGTGGAGGTGGCCCTGCCCTGCGCCACGCAAAACGAGCTGGACGCCCTGGACGCCGCGGCCCTGATTGCCAATGGGGTGCTGTGCGTGGCCGAAGGCGCCAACATGCCGAGCACCCTCGAAGCGGCCAAGGCCTTTGAGGCCGCCGGGGTGCTGTACGCCCCAGGCAAGGCCAGCAACGCGGGCGGCGTGGCCACCTCGGGCCTGGAGATGAGCCAGAACGCGGCCCGCCTGAGCTGGCCGCGCGAGGAGGTGGACCTGCGCCTGCGCCAGATCATGAGCGGCATCCACCGCGCCTGCGTGGACCACGGACGCGATGCCACCGGCCGCGTCAGCTACCTGACCGGGGCCAATGTGGCGGGCTTTGTGAAGGTCGCCGACGCCATGCTGGCCCAGGGCGTGGTCTGAACGACAGCAACAGCGGCGTCAGGCCGGCAGCAGGTGGCGCTTGTCGACCACCTGGGCCCAGTGCGCGTGCTCGGGCAGCGGGGTGTCGCGCTGGCGGATCGGCTTCCAGCCCTCGGCCTTGGCCAGGCGGGCGTTGAGGGCCACGTAGGGGACCTGCTCCGGTGTGACCTCGGCCGCGTTCACGATGGCCTGCACCGGGCACTGGGGCACACACACCGAGCAGTCGATGCAGCCGTCCGGGTCGATCACCAGAAAGTTGGGGCCGGCCACAAAGCAGTCCATCGGGCAGACCTCGACGCAGTCGGTGTAACGGCACTGGATGCAGGGTTCGGTGACTACGAACGGCATGGGGCCTCCGCACCACAGGCGACCCGCACCTTGGAAAAAACAGCGTCAGAAAACACAATGGCCCCGCACGCAGGTGCAGGGCCAACAGAAAATCGGGGCGCCACGGCGCGGCCTTTCACGAGTCATGAAACGCCACGGCACAAGCGGCCGCGGCGCGCCGATTGTCAGCGAAAGCCGGCCTGTGCCGCGCCACCGCGCCCCATGCCCGGGCTCAACGCACGGCTTTGGCCAGCGCCGCCCAGGCCTTGAGGGTGGTCGGGTGGGTGAAGGCCGCGCCCGCCACCGGGTGGGACGAGAGCTTGACCACCACCATCTCGGCGGCCGGGTTGATGTGGATGAACTGCCCGTGCACGCCAGCGGCCTCGTAGGCGCCATCGGCGTTGTGCAGCACCCACCATTGGTTGCGGTAGCTGTAGCCCGGGCGGGCTGCCTGCAGGCCCTGGAACTTGAACTTCTCGCGGTCGCCGCCCCGGGCCGTGTCCTCGATGACGGCCTTGTCCAGGACCTTCTGTCCGTTGAAGGTTCCGCCCAGGCGCAGCATCTCGCCCACACGGGCCAGGTCGCGGGCGGTGGCGTTCAGGCCGGCCCCCTGCAAGGGGGTGCCCACGCTGTCGACCATCACATAGGCGTCTTCCTCCATGCCCAGCTTCTGCCAGATGCGCTGGCTCATCAGCTCGGCCCAGTGCTGGCCCGTGACGCGCGACACGATCCAGCCCAGCACCTCGGAGTGCACGGTGCGGTAGACGAAGCCCTCACCATGCTCGCCCTCCTTCTTGAGGGTTTTCAGGAAGTCGTACACCGTGGTGGGGCCCTGGTAGCCCGCAGGCCGGGGCAGCAATCCACTGGCCCAGCTGTAGCCGAAGATTTCGGTGCTGGGGTCGGTGTAGACCTCGCGGAAGCGCACCGCGCCCGTCATGTCCATGACCTGGCGCACCGTCATGTCGCCCCAGGCCGAGCCGGCCAGCTCGGGCACGTAGGTGGTGACCTGCGCGGCGGGGTCGAGCTTGCCTTCCTGCGCCAGTTGGGCCGCCAGCAGGCCGGTGAACGACTTGGTGACCGAGAACAGCAGGTGCGGCGAGTGCGGCGTCATCTGGTTGTCGTAGCGCTCATACACCACCCGCCCCTTGTGCAGCACCACCAGGGCATCGGTGTAGGTGCTGCGCGCCCATTCATCGATGGTGAGCGTCTGCCCCTTGGCATCTTCGAAGCCCAGCTGCCCCAGGGGCTGGGGGTCGGTCGGCAGGCTGGAGGCCGGGCCCGGGCCACGCCGGATGTTGTGCGTGGGCTGCAGCTCGCGCAAGTGCTGCACCACCCAGCGCAGCTGCGGGTACTGGTAGCTGTTGGCCAGCGTGACGCGTTGGGCGGGCTCGGGCGGGAAGGTGCTCATGTAGCCGAGCCGATCGAGGTTCACGCTGTCGGGTGGCGGCAGCTGCGGGGCCTGGGCTGCGGCCAGCAGGGGCGCGCAAAGCGCCGCCAGCAGCCCCAGGCGACAGGCGCCCAGCGAACGAAGAACACGGAATGCGGTCATGTGTAGCCTCCAGGCGTGCCGAACGAAAGTAAGCCAGCGACCTTAGCAAAGCCTGCGGCGCCGCAGGCCTGGGCTGCGGGTATGTCCTGACAGGGATACACCGCCCCGATTCAGTCGCTCAGGCGACTGACCGAAACACACCGGCTCAGGCAGGGCCCAGAGCGCTTTCTGATACCCTCGACTGGATGTCTGCCTCCCGTCCTGCCGCCTCTTCGGCCCCCCCTCAGACCACCGCCATGAGCCCCGGGCTGGTGGTGCTGATCCTGTCGCTGTTGCTGGGTCTGCAACCGGTGACCACCGACCTCTACCTGCCCGCCCTGCCGGCCATGAAGGAGGGCTTTGGCGCCACCATGACGCAAGCCCAGCTGACGCTGTCGGCACTGCTGCTGGCCTTTGGCTGCTCGCAGCTGGCCTGGGGCCCGCTGTCGGACCGGATCGGTCGCCGCCCGGTGTTGCTGATCGGCATGGTGGCCTACACCGTGTCCGCCCTGGGCTGCGCCCTGGCCACCTCGATGGAGGCGCTGATCCTGGGCCGCATGGTGCAAGGAGCGGCCATGGGCGCCGGCGTGATGTGCGCCCGGGCCATCGTGCGCGACCTGTACAAGCCGCTGGAGGGTGCGCGCGTCATGTCCAAGGGACTGTCGGGGCTGGGGGTGATCGCCTGCCTCAGCGCTCCGCTGGGGGGCCTGCTGTCCGACTGGATGGGCTGGCGGGCCGCCATGCTGGCCCTGGCCGTGTTTGGCGCCGCCACCCTGGGGCTGCTGGGCTGGCGCTTCAGCGAAAGCCTGGCCCAGCGCAACCCGCGGGCCACCCAGCCCGGCGTGGTGCTGCGCACCTGGGGGCAGATCCTGCGCCACCCGACCTTCATCACCTTTTCGGTGCTGACTGCCGCCTCGTATGGCGGCCTGTTCACCTTTCTGGCCTCGTCGTCCTTTGTCTTCATCAAGGTGCTGGGGCTGAGCAAGACCGCCTATGGCCTGCTGATGTGCTCGATGTCGTTTGCCTATTTTCTGGGCACCTTCATGTGCCGCTGGATGTTGCCGCGCCTGGGCCTGCGGCGCAGTGTGGCCGTGGCCGGCGGCATGACCCTGCTGGGCGGCACGCTGATGGGCACCCTGGCCTTGGCCGGCGTGCACCAGGGCTGGGCCATCATGCTGCCCTACTACATCTTCATGCTGGCCCACGGGGTGCACCAGCCTTGTGGGCAGAGTGGTGCCGTGGGCCCCTTCCCCCAGGCGGCCGGGGCCGCCTCTGCGCTCAACGGCTTTGGCATGATGGTGGTGGCCTTTGGCATCGGGGCCTGGCTGGGGCAGCACATGGACGGCACGATCTACCCCCTGACGATGGGCATCTGGTTCTGGAGCGCCTGCATTGCCCTGACCGCCTGGACCCTGGTGCCCAAATATGGCGAACCGGCCGCCACCTGAGACCCCCTGCATGACGACTTCGACCCTTCCCTGCCTGGCCCTGGCGGGCCCGACCGCCTCCGGCAAGACGGCGGCCGCCCTGGCCTTGGCCGCCCACCTGGCCCCCCAGCACCGCATGGAGATCATCAGCGTGGATTCGGCGCTGGTGTACCGCGGCATGGACATTGGCACGGCCAAGCCCAGCGCAGCCGAGCTGGCGCAGGTGCCACACCACCTGATCGACATCCGCGACCCTTTGCAGGCCTACAGTGCCGCCGAGTTTGCCCACGACGCCAGCGCGCTGGTGCAGGCCATCCGCGCCCGCGGGGCCTTGCCGGTGCTGGTCGGGGGCACGATGCTGTACTTCAAGGCCTTGATGGACGGCCTGGACCCCATGCCAGCCGCCAACCCCGAGGTGCGGGCCGCGCTGGAGGCCGAGGCCGCTGAACGTGGCTGGCCCGCCCTGCACGCCGAGCTGGCGGGTGTGGACCCCGCCACCGCCCAACGGCTGGCGCCCAACGACGCCCAACGCATCCAGCGCGCGCTGGAGGTGTACCGGGTGTCGGGCCAGACGCTGTCGAGCTTTCATGCGGTGCGCCAAGGCGACACGGACCGGGGTCTGCCCATCGACTTGATCGCACTGGAACCACAGGACCGCAAATGGCTGCACCATCGCATCGAGCAACGCTTTGATGCCATGCTGCAACAAGGCTTCATCGACGAGGTCTGCCGCCTGCGTGCGCGCGGTGACCTGCACCCGGATCTGCCCTCGATGCGCTGCGTGGGCTACCGCCAGGCCTGGGAGGCCTTGTCGGGCCACGAGCCCATGAGCGAGCTGCGCGATCGGGGCATTTTTGCCACGCGCCAACTCGCCAAACGGCAGCTGACCTGGCTGCGCAGCATGCCGCAACGCCACACCGTGGCCTGCGACGCGCCGGACGCCCTGCCCCAGGTGCTGGCCCTGGCCCAAGCCCTGTTGCGCAAGAGCGGCCAACTGGGCTGAGGACACGAGCACCATGAACACCCCTAGCCGCTCGACGACCGAGCCTGCCATCCGTGTTGAGGGCCTGGGCAAACACTATGCCGGCGCCCCGGTGTTCGAGAACGTGAGCCTGACCGTCAGCGCCGGAGAGTTTGTCGCCATCATCGGCGAGTCGGGCGTGGGCAAATCGACCTTGCTGAACTGCCTGGCGGCATTGGACCATTGGGACGCAGGACGCATCGACGTGCAGGGCACCGACCTGGCCAGCCTGGACGAAACGGCCCGCGCGCTGTGGCGGCGCCAACAGGTGGGTTTTGTGTTCCAGGCCTTTCATGTGCTGCCCCACCTGGATGTGCGGCAGAACGTGGCCTTGCCCTTGATGCTGCTGGGCCAGAGCGGCCCGGCCGCCCAGGACCGGGTCTCGGACATGCTGGCGGCCGTGGGGCTGGCCGGCCTGGGCGAGCGCTTGCCCCAGCAACTGAGCGGTGGCCAGTTGCAGCGCGTGGCCATTGCCCGCGCCCTGGTGCACCGGCCCGGTCTGCTGCTGGCCGATGAACCCACGGGCAACCTGGACCCGCAGACGGCCAGCCAGGTGATGGCGCTGCTGCTTCAGCAGACCCGTGAACAAGGGGCCGCCCTGGTGCTGGTCACCCACTCCGAAGCCGCTGCGGCCCAGGCCGACCGGGTGCTGCGGCTGACGGCGCAGGGCATCGCCGCCTAGCCTTCCACCAGGCCAGGTCAGGCCCGACCCGACCCGGCACCGCCTCATTCGATCTTGAGCCGCTGGGCGCTGCTGGCCTGGCGCTTGGGCAGGGTCAGTGTGAGCACCCCGTCTTCATAGCGGGCGCGGGCCTGGCTCACGTCCACCTCGGAGGGCAACTGGATGCTGCGCGCCACCTGGCCAAAGTAGCGCTCGCTGCGCAACACCTTGCCATCGCGCGTGGCCTGGTCCTGCTGACGCACCTCGGCACTCAGGCTCAGCACCTGGCCTTCGAGGGTGACGTGCAGGTCTTCTTTGGCCACGCCCGGGACCTCGGCATGCACGGTGTAGGCCGCATCGCTTTCGGACACGTCGACCTTGATCTGAGCCGGGCTGGGAAGCTTGTCGCCGTGCAACGGCCGGATGTAAAAGCCGGGGGCAGCGTCGCGGAAGAACTCATCCAGCAACAGACCCCCTCTTGGGATCAGCGAACTCATGTTGGAACTCCTTCTGGTTGATGACTTCGGCGGACCCGTGTGGGGCCTCCGATTCAAAAATAGGGTTGACCCCGTGCGACATCAAGGGGGCCTTCCGGGCGGAAGCCAGGGTCTGGCGCGTCTGTTTGATCTGTCGCAAACAGCCTGGGGGCCCGCCGCGCCAAAGGGTCTTGTCAGAGCTGTGCACAATGGCGGCACATGCGATTGCCCCCCCGCCACCGATCGCCCGTCTGGGCCCTGCTCCGCACCTTTTCATGGCAAGAGTTGCGCCGCCATCCCTGGCGGTCCTTGGCGGCCGTCATGGCCGTGCTGCTGGGCGTGGCGCTGGCTTTTTCGGTACACCTGATCAATGCCTCGGCGCTGGACGAGTTCTCGCAAGCGGTGCGCTCGGTCAACGGGCGGGCTGATCTGGAACTGCGCGCCGTGCGGGGTACCTTTGATGAAGCCCTGTACCCGCGCGTGGTGCAGCAGGCCGGGACGGCCGAGGCCTCACCCGTGCTGGAACTCAACACCTTGCTGCTCACGGCGCAGGCCCCAGCCGGTGTGCCCTTGCGTCTGCTGGGCGTGGACGCGCTGCGGCTGGCGGGTGTGGCGCCCGACCTGATCCCAAGGCCCCACGCCGACACCGATCGCCTGGACATGCTGCGGCCGGGGCGGGTGTTTCTCAATGCCGCTGCGCAGGCCCTGGTCCCTGAGGTGAGGCAGGTGCAGGTCCAGACCGAGGCTGGGCCGGTGCCTCTGCAGGTGGCCGGCACGCTGGCCGTGACGGGCCCGGCCACCGCCGTGATGGACATCGCAGCTGCCCAGGATCTGTTTGACCGGGTGGGCCAGCTCAGTCGCATCGACGTGCGGCTGCAGGCCGGTGTGGACCACCCCGGCTACCTGGCGGCCTTGAAGCTGCCGGCGGATGTGCTGGCCCATGAGCCGGCCGATGCGGGCCAGCAGATCGACCAGTTGTCGCGCGCCTACCGGGTCAATTTGACCGTGCTGGCCCTGGTGGCCTTGTTCACGGGGGCTTTTCTGGTGTTTTCGGTGCTGTCACTGAGCGTGGCGCGGCGGACACGGCAATTTGCACTGCTGGGCGTGCTGGGGCTGCAGCCCAGCGAACGGGCCCGTCTGGTGCTGTATGAATCGCTGTTGCTGGGCGGGCTGGGCAGCTTGCTCGGGCTGGTGGCAGGCACGGCCCTGGCCGCCCTGGCCCTGCGCTGGCTGGGAGGAGATCTCGGCGGCGGCTACTTCACCGGTGTGGCGCCCAGCCTGCGCTGGAGCCCGGCGGCGGCGCTGATTTACGGCGGCCTGGGCGTGGCCGCTGCGTTGGCGGGCGGGTGGTGGCCGGCCCGCACCGCCGCGGCCCTGCCACCGGCCCAATCGCTGAAAGGCCTGGGCCATGCGCCCTCTGCGGGCCAAGGGCGCATGGCAGGCCTGATGTTGATGGCACTGGCGGGCGGGCTGGCCTTTTCACCGCCCTGGTGGGGCATTCCGGTGGCAGCCTATTTGTCGGTGGCCGCCCTGTTGGTGGGGGGCATTGTGCTTTTGCCCAGCCTGATGGCCACCATCGACGGCCCGGTGGCCAACGCACTGCAGCAGCACCTGCTGCCCTTGCTGGCCGTGGAACGCGCCCGCCGCATGCGGGGCATGGCCAGCTCGGCGATCAGCGGCGTGGTGGCCAGCCTGAGCCTGGCCGTGGCCCTGACGGTGATGGTCAGCAGTTTCAGGACCTCGGTGATCGAATGGCTGGACCTGGTCTTGCCCGCCCCCCTGTATGTGCACCTGCAAGGCAGCCAACAGGCCAGCGACGTGCTGACCTTGCCGGAAGACTGGCTTAAGAGAGCGGCCGCACTGCCTTCGGTACAGACCAGCAACCGCCTGCGGGTGCGCGCGCTGCAGCTGATACCCGGTCGGCCCAAGGTCACGTTGATTGCCAAAGACCAGTTGGACGATTCAAAAGGCCTGCCAGTGCAGGGGAAAGCCCTGGACACACCGCGCGGCGCGATCGGGCTTTACGTCAGCGAGGCCATGGTCGACCTCTATCAGGCACGCCCGGGCGAAGAGTTCAGCTTGCTGGCCAAGGCCTTCCCTCACCGGGATGCCGGCAACACGGCCCCGGCCACCCGCTTCTTCGTGAAAGGCATCTGGCGGGATTACGCGCGCCAAACAGGCACGGTGGTGATGGACCGGGCCGACTACGAGGCCCTGAGTGGCGACGCGCAGGTGAACGACCTGGCCCTCTGGCCCCGGGCCGGTGTGGCCGAATCCGTCGTGGAGGGCGAGTTGCGGGCACTGGCCTCCAACCAGGGCGGCTCCAGAGCCCCTCTTGCACTGGAGATCGCCTCGTCGGCCGAGATCCGCGAGCGCTCCCTGAAAATCTTTGATCGCAGCTTTGCCGTGACCTACTGGCTGCAGGCGGTGGCCATCGGCATCGGTCTGTTCGGTGTGGCCGCCAGTTTCAGCGCCCAGGTGCTGGCCCGTCGCAAAGAGTTCGGCCTGTTGATCCACTTGGGGCTGACCCGCCGGCAGATCCTGGCGGTGGTGGCTGGTGAAGGGCTGGTCTGGACCAGCATCGGTGCCATGGCTGGGCTGCTGTTGGGGCTGGCGGTTGCCGTGCTGCTGGTCAAGGTGGTGAATCCGCAAAGCTTTCACTGGAGCATGGAGTTGCATGCCCCCTGGGCCCGCTTGCTGGCCCTGTGCCTGGCCACCGTCGCAGCCGGCACGGTCACGGCCTGGCTGTCGGGGCGGGCCGCTGTCAGCCGGGATGCTGTGAGCGCCGTGCGCGAAGATTGGTAAATCGTGTCATCCATGCCCCCCCTCCCCCAACGTCCCCCGCTGAAGCGGCGTCAATTCAATGTCCTGGCCTGGAGCCTGATGGGGGCGAGTGCCTCGGTCAGTGCCAAGGTGAAAGAGCCGCTGCCCACGCGGGCACCGCTGCAATTTCCGAGAGACTTTGGCAGCCATCCGGAGCAGGTCATCGAATGGTGGTACGTGACGGGCAGTGCCCGATCGGGCCAACGGGTGTTTGGCTACCAGATCACCTTCTTCAGATCCCGTGTGCGGGGCGTGCCCAAGGGGCGATCCGCTTTTGCCCCCGAACAACTGGTGTTTGCGCACGCCGCGCTGACCGATGTGCAGGGCCAACAGCTTTGGCACGACCAGCGCAGTGCACGTGCCGGCATGGGCCTGGCCGGAGCCAGCACCCAAGACACGGAGGTGAACTTGCACCCCTGGTCGTTTCGGCGGGTGGCCCGCAACCATCCCGCAGACAGCCACTACGAAGCGCGGGTTCAGAGCGATGCATTCGAGTTGCACCTCGACTTCAAGCCCAACCAGGCCCTGCTCCTGCAAGGTCTGGAGGGCTACTCGCAAAAAGGCCCCCTGCCTTCCCAATTCAGTCGCTACTACAGCGAACCCCAGATGAGCGTGCAGGGCCACATCAGCCTGCACGGCCAACGCTTTGCACTGGATGCGGACACCGAGCACCGTGCCTGGCTGGACCACGAATGGAGCGATGACCTGATGGCACCCGAAGCCCAGGGCTGGGACTGGATGGGCCTCAATTTTCTGGATGGATCCGCGCTCATGGCGTTCCGGATGCGTGACCGTGCTGGCGGCGCGATGTGGGATGCCAGCACCTGGCGAGATGCCCAGGGCAGGCAAACCGTCACGGCGCCTGGTCAGGTGCAGTTGATTCCAGGCAAACGCTGGCGAAGCCCGAAGACCCAGGCAGAGTACCCCGTTGAATGGAAGCTGGTGCTGCCAGGGCGAGCGTTCGCCGTCAAAGCCGTCATCGAGGCCCAGGAGTTGGACAGCCGCGCCTCGACAGGCGCGGTCTACTGGGAGGGCTTGAGCGAGGTGTTCGACCAGCAGGGCGTGCTGGTGGGTCGAGGCTACGTGGAGCTGACGGGATATGGGCAGGCGCTGAGGTTGTGATCGGGGGTGAGAGCGGCGAGGGTGGGATTGTGGGATTGTG